>Ga0256404_1007843_pt1 | contig 16552 bp, 16 predicted proteins | sample RumenRJG_01DNA_FD_185990 | JGI IMG/M metagenome (GOLD analysis project Ga0256404, IMG submission 185990) | Bovine rumen microbial communities from Lethbridge, Alberta, Canada - RJG_01 | ecosystem: Host-associated > Mammals > Digestive system > Stomach > Rumen | place: Canada: Alberta | collected...
CTCGGTGGGCTCAGCGGGTGCGGGCTCCTCGGTGGGCTCTGCGGGTGCAGGCTCCTCGGTGGGCTCCGCATCGCCGTTTGCGCCGAAGTCGTAGGGATACTCAATGGTGTAGTGCTCGCCTTCGCCGAGGAAGCTTTCATCTGTGAAGTTCATCTCATAGGCGTAGATGCCAAACAGATCGGATACTTCCGCAAAAATGTCGGCAAGGGTATCGAAATTGCCATCGGAATGTCCGATAGGATCGCCGTTATCCTCGAAGTTCTCATCGACGGGAACGAACTGCTGAATGTCGCCCTGTTCGTCGATCATGCGATAATAGTGGTTGTTCAGGCCAACGAAGATGTTGCCGGGGCGGAACTCGACCGAACGCTTTTGAACGAGCATGAAGTCGGACCAATGCACGTTGTAGCAGCCCTCGCCGGTCTTATCGACGACCTTCTCGTAGAAATAAGCGGGGAAGCTGTGCTGGCCGATGGTAACGTCCATGCTGCCGGTAACGTGATCGGCGGTCGCGGTGCCGCGAACAACGACGGAAACGGTGCTGCCGAGCTCGGCCATGACCTTGAGAGTGGTGCCGTCGTGGAAGATGTTTGCATATTCGCCGGGAACGGGAACGCAGATGCCGATCTCATAGTCGCAGTTGAGAAGGGGAGCGCAGCCCCAAGCCTCAACCAGCTCGATCTCATCGATGCCGCCGATCTCGGTCAGATACTCGATGCTGCCGAGAAGGCGCTCGCTGTAGCCCTCAACGCTCGCGGGAACGCTGTAGGTGAGCTGCATGGTAACGGTGTCGCCGACCGCGATGGGGGCGTTGTCCGCCATGGGAGTCCACACGTTGTAGGGGATCTCCCACTCGTCGTACTCAACGGTGGGGTCGTTTTCAACACGGGTGAAAACGGTGTTGAAGATGGGTTCCGCATTGTCTGCAAACGCGGGAACGCCGAGGACGGCGATCATCGCGACAGCAATAAGCAGAGCGAAAAACTTTTTCATAGCTTTTTGATTACTCCTTACTTAAAGATAGTGCATTGATTCTCAATGCAAGCGCCATTATAACACAAATCTTCGGTTTATGCAACCTTATCGCTTGCGTTTTCGGCAGGGACGGTGGACTTTTTCTTTCCAAAACCGGCGCAGATCGCCTGATGCGGGCATGCCGCCTTGCAGTCGCCGCAGCGGATGCACTCGAGGCTGTTCGGGGTCTTGGTGACGTCCACACCCATGCGGCAGGCATGCTTGCACGCGCCGCAGTTGGTGCATTTTGATTCATCCACGCTGTAGCGGTACAGCGAGATGCGGTTGAAGAACGAGTAGATCGCGCCGAGCGGGCAAACGTATTTGCAGAACGGGCGATAGATGAAGATGGAGAGCACGAGCAGGAAGGTCATGATCGCGAGCTTGAGGATCGTCAGATTTCCCGCCTCGGCCCAGCTCGTGATGCCGGTGCCGGTGCCTTGAGCAAGGTTGCCGAACCATGAGCCGACTGTCATCAGCGGGATGCCGCCTATCAGCATACCCGATGGGCAGATATACTTGCAGAAGAACGGGTTGGGTTCATACAGCAGAGGCAGGATGATAACGAACACCACAAGGAAGAAATACTTTAAGTATCTCAGCGGCTTGTCGCCCGGGAAGGTGCGTATCTTCTTCTTAGGCGGGATCTTGTGGATAAGATCCTGAATAAGACCGAAGGGGCAGAGGAAGCCGCAGACGAGCCTTCCGCAGAGTGCGCCCACCATCATCAAAAAGCCTATGACATAGAACGCGAAGTAGTACTTGGGAGGGTAAACAAAGAAACCGCTCTTTGGATCAGACCATAGCTTGGAAGGGTCGGAAAAATCGCCGGAATTGAACACCGCCTGCAGCGCGCCTATGGGACAGGAGCCGAGCGCACCGGGGCAGGAGTAGCAGTTCATTCCGGGAACGCAGATCTGCTTGAGCTTGCCCGTGTAGATGGTGCCCTTCAGGAAGCCCACGATGTAGCTGTTGGTAAGGATGCTGAACGCCGCCTGTATAAGAAGCCTTCTGCGCTCAACGGCCTTTCGCACCTGCATAATCGTCTTCTTGGGTTTAGAAGTTGCTTTAATTTCCATATCAGCCTATCCCCACACATTCGCGGCAGAGCGCGATTCCCTTTGAAAACACCGATAGTATCTCGCCGTCATTGACACCGATAACAACAAAGAGTATTCCAATAGCAAAAATGATTGCCGGCACGACATAACGAAGTGAACCTCGATCGATCAAACAGCCATTTTTACTGTTCTGCTTATTTAAAACAGCCATATCTTATCGTTCTCCTTATATTTATTATGGAAGTAAACTTTCCACGGTTCTACACCATTGATCATAAGTCTGATTAGCTGCCAAATGATGAACTACACGACCGTATTGATCAACGAAATAGGTATATGGAGCAGCTCCGGCAGGAAATGCGGTCGCCACAGCAGGAGTATAGCCAATTACAGGAATGCTATTATTAAACCCTGAGATGCCGTTTAGAATTTGTTGTCCTGTAGCTGTCATACCCGAAGCAGAATCCAAAAGGATGGATAGTATTCTGAATCCCCTTGAAGCAAATCTACTCTGCAATTGAGGAAATTCATGCATTTCTTGAATGCAAGGTGCGCAGTTGGTTGCCCAAATGTTGACCATGGTCAGTTTGTTATCGTATAAGAATTGGTTGCTTATCTCCCCCATTTCGTTGATAGTCCTGGCGGTGAAGTCCGGAATATCCGGCTTCGGCGTTGCCGTAGGCGCCTGTGTTGGCGCGGGAGTAGGCGTGGGAGCCGGAGTGGGTGCCGGAGTGGGTGCCGGAGTGGGCGTAGCCGCCGGAGCGGGCGTGGGCGTTGCCGAAGCGGGCGTGTTCGTTGCCGTGGGCGCCGGGGTGACGCCGCCGGTCACGGGAGGCTCGCTGCCGGTGGGCTGCTCGGTCTCGGGCACGTCGGTATCATCGGGCTCTTCGGTGGGCTCTTCGGTGGGTTCCTCGGTGGGCTCATCCGTCGGCTGCTCGGTGGGTTCATCCGTCGGCTCGCCGGTCGGTTCGTCCGTCGGCGCATCGGTGAGGGGCTCATCGGTATCCGCGGGCCCGTCGGTGACGAGCCCGGGATCCGCGGTGGTCGGATTGGGGTTGGGCGCGATCCGCCAGGGATGCGCACAGCCCGTGAAGAGCAGCGCAAACGCAAGCAGGATGCAGAGCGTTATGCTGATGGTTTTTTTAGAAAGCATAGTTTGTCCTTTCGGATTGATTTTATTTAGAGTTATTTATGAGTGGGGGAAACGGGGAGAGCTTACAGGCCGAGCGCGGTGCGCAGCGCCATGATAGCATCCTCCATGCCAACGGAGCCGTTGCCGCTCATATCCGCAACGGGAAGGTTGGCATCGGTAACGTTCTGAAGACCCATTGCCATGCGAAGAATGGTGATCGCATCCGCAGTGGAAACGGAGCCGTTGCTGTCCATATCGCCGGGAACGAAGGGGCTGGTGCCCTGCTCATAGACGGTGTAAACGCTCATGTTGCCGGTAACGAAGCTGAAATCCTGATCCCAGCCGATGAAGGTGTAGCCCTCATGCTCGGGGGGATTGGGCGCGGTTGCGGCCTGACCGTAATCGACCATGGACTGGGAGATCATCTGATTGGTGATGCTGTCGTAGAAGCGAACGAGGAACCTCTGAACGTTGTAGGTGCCGTAGATGGTGCAGTCGCCCATAGCGAGCAGATAGTAGGGATCGTAGTAGGTAACGAGAATGTTGTCGTCCATCTGGTAGCTATTGTTGTCGGGATCGATCTGCCAGCCTGCGAAGGTCTGACCCTCGATAGCGGGGGCCTGGGGCATCTCGATAACGCCTGCATAGGGAACTTCGATGGTGGTGAGAACCTCGTCGTTTGCAGCGTTCTTGAAGGTAACGGTGCAGGTCTCGTTCAGATGATCGAGAGCATCGATCCACATATCGACGTATTCCTTGAGCATGTTGTAGGTGGGGAAGGAGCCGACGATATGGTCGAGAATGCGGCCGTCACGGGTAACGATCAGCGTCTGGGGAACGTAGGGGCAGGTGCTGAAAACGGAGTTGAGCACGTTGTCCTTGCGCAGATTTACCCACTCATAGCCGCGCTGCTTGAGGAACGCAAGAGCGGAGGCGGGGGTGCAGCCGTTGGATTCGGAGATAACGCCGAGAACCTGCACGCTGTAATTGGGGTCGTTCTGGCTAAGCTGGAAGAGCTGATTGATATGCGGCATTTCGTTTACGCAGGGGCCGCACCAGGTTGCCCAATAGTTGATGAAGTGAATATCGGCATTGTCGAGAACGGAGCTGTCCACGGGGTTGCCCTCGAGATCGGTGGTGCTGAAGCCGGCAATGCTCATGCCGAAGCCCGCGCGGGTGTCTTCGGGAACGGACTTTGCGGAAGCGAAGGAGAAAGCGCTTACTGCAAGGATAGCTGCAAGCATGAGGGAGATGAATTTTTTCATGGCTGTTGTCCTTTCGGCAATATTTATTCGGATGAAGCGGATATCAGGGTCTTGGGAGAGCCCGAAAAACCCCATCCTCATCCATGCAATATTATATCAGAAAGCAAAGCCCAAAGCAAGCAAAAAAGAATGTTCAAATTAGTATATGATTATATTCGACTTTATTCTTAATAAAAAACCCCGTTTGGATCAAAAACGGGGCGTGATGGCTTGGGGGTGCTGCAAAGGGAGCAGCGTTATCAGAGATACTTCTCCTTATAGTCTGCAAAAAGGCTTTGGAAGCGGGGATTATCCGCCGATTTGAGCTGCCGCAGGTAATCATGCGGATCGAATGCATCCGTGTCTGCCCCTATCACCGCGATGGCGATATTGGAGCAATGATCGGAGATTCTTTCATAGTTATTCAATATATCAGCGAGTACGAAGCCTCTTTCGATGGTGCATTCACCGCTCTGAATGCGGCCTGTATGCTTGAAACGGATGGTTTCAACGAGCAGATCGATCACCTGCTCCAGCGGCTCGACCTTTTCCGCAAGCGAAAGCTCCATCCTTTCGTATGCATCGATGGTAATATCGACTATCTCAAGCACGGCCTGCTGAAGGGCATCAAGCTCACCTGCCGCGCTTTCGGACAGGGAGAGCTTCTTTTCCGAAAGCTCCCTTGCGGATTCCGCAAGATTGCGTGCATGATCGCTTATGCGCTCGAAATTGCCGATGGTATGAAGTATCTTGGAAACGCATCTGTTGTCGCCTGAGGACAATTCGCGCCCCGAGAGCTTAACAAGATAGGCGCTGAGGCGATCCTCGTATATATCGGCCTTGCGTTCCAATTCGATAATGGCGTTTTCATCGTCCTGCGTGTAGTGCAGCAGATTCCTTGCCGCCGAGCGGACGGAATCCCGCGCGAGCATCGCCATTTCCAAAGCAAGCTTATCGCATTCGGCAACCGCGATGGAAGGCGTTGCAAACAGCCTTTCGTCCAAATATGCCGTTTTCTGCTCGGGCTCGGTTTTGATCGCCTTTGAAGCAATCGCCACAAGCTGCTTTGAAAACGGAAGAAGAAGCGCGGTGGTTGCAATATTGAAAATACTGTGGAATAAAGCAACTCCAACAGGGTCTATGCTTTTTTCAACAAAGCTGAGCTTGAACAGCGCATGAAGTGCAAAGTAAAGAGCCATGAAGAACGCCGTGCCGATAAGGTTGAAGGCAAGATGTATCACTGCAACCCGCTTGGCGTTTCGGTTTACGCCGATGCTCGAAAGAACGGCGGTTGCGCAAGTGCCGATGTTCTGTCCCATGATTATTGGAATAGCCATACCGTAGGTTATGCCGCCCGTCATGGAAAGCGCCTGAAGCATACCGAGCGAAGCGGCGGAGCTTTGGATAACGGCCGTTACCACCATGCCCGTAAGCACACCGAGCAGGGGATTCTTAAAGGCTGTAAGAAAGCTCATAAACGCCTCGGAATCCGCGAGCGGAGCGACCGATGCGCTCATAAGAACCATGCCGTACATCAGCACCGCAAAGCCCACAAGGCTGTTTCCTATCTCCTTGTGCTTCGGCTTTTTTGCGAGCATGATAAGGCATATTCCAATAAAAGCAAGCAGGGGAGAGAAGGATTCGGGCTTAAGCATTTTGATAACGATGCTGTCGCTCGAAACGCCGATCAAGCTCATTATCCACGCCGTCACGGTCGTGCCGATATTCGAGCCCATGATAACGCCCACCGTGTTGCCGATATTCATCAGTCCCGAGTTTACAAGACCCACGAGCATTACCGTGACGGCGGATGAGCTTTGAATGGCGATCGTTATAACGCAGCCCATAAGCAGACCGACCAGACGGTTTCGCGTCATTTTGTTTACAACGGCCTCCATTTTTTTGCCGGCGATCCTTTCAAGGCTCTTCGACATCTGGTTCATGCCGAAGATGAAGAAGGCAAGACCGCCCAAAAGGGAGAAAACTGAAAAAATACTCATTCAAACCTCCAATTTTTTCAAAGCATAAGAATAAAGAAAATAAAAAAACTTTTTCCGCGGCAAATCGCAGAAAAAGTCTCGCTTCAAAGAACATATTCCGGAGAGAACATCCCTCGTACTGACGAAATATGATGCGCACACAGGCGCAAGCTACTCCCTAAATCCGCTTGTATTATACAGATAATTACTGTGCGCTGTCAAGGATTTTAACAATATTATACAGAAAAAGTCAATTGGAAAGATTTGAGCTCGGCGCGCATACGGGCATCACTTGATTTACGAACAGCAGAGTCAATGCCGAATCGGGATTGCTATTTTTATATATTTATGTTACAATCATACCGATAAAATGGGTGTTTGCCCTTGCTTATCCAAAATTTTCAATAATACGGAGTGAAAAACTATGCAAAAAACCGTCTATTTCGCCGGAGGCTGCTTCTGGGGCGTTCAGCGCTTCTTCGACCAGTTTGCGGGCGTTATCAAAACCGAGACCGGCTATGCAAACGGCGGCGCCGGGGAAGTTACCTACGAGCAGGTATGCGCCTCGAGCGGGCATGCCGAAACCGTCAAGATCGATTTTGACGATGAAAAAATCTCAATAGAAAAGCTGCTCGGCTACTATTTCATGGCGATAGACCCGCTTTCTGTAAACAAGCAGGGAGGCGACGAGGGCATCCAGTACCGCACGGGCATCTACTACACCGACGCGGAGCTTGAGCCGCGCATAAAGCGCTACTGCGAGCTTGAGAGAATAATGCTCGGCGCGCCGCTCGCGGTGGAGGTGTTGCCTCTTTCCGATTTTTGCACCGCCGAGGAGTATCATCAGAAATATCTTGATAAGAACCCGAGCGGCTACTGCCATCTGCCCAAGGCTCTGTTTGAGCTTGAGCTGCGCTAACGGCGGGAGCAGGGGAATAGTAATGAAGAGATCCCGAAGGGATCTCAACCTCAATCATTCAATATTCATTATTCACTATTCACTTGAAAGGAATTAAAGCATGAGAGGTCCCGGAGGAATGCACGGACGCGGCGGCTTTTTGACCGAGGAGGAAAAGAAGAACCGTCCCAAGGTCACGTGGCCGCTTATTAAAAGAATAATGTCGTATCTAAAGCCGTACTGGAAGCAGATGGCGCTGGTGCTGTTGCTGATCGTCGTTTCATCGGTGCTCGGCCTGCTTCCGTCGGTGCTTACGGGTAAGATAATCGACGACGGTCTTATCGGCCGCAATATGAAGCTGCTTATAACGCTGATTCTCGTTTCGCTCGGCGTTACGCTCGGCTCGAACCTCATCAAGGTGGGCGAAAGCTACCTCAACAACTGGATAGCGCAGCATATCTCCTACGATATGCGAAACAAAATGTACCGCCACCTCCAGAAGATGAGCCAGCGCTTCTTCACCTCGAGCAATCAGGGCGACATCATAACGAGGATGACGAGCGATATCTCGGGCGTGGAGCGCGTTGTAACGAACACCTTCACCTCTATTCTATCGAACACGATAACGCTCGTTGCGGCTGTGATCATAATGTTTCGTCAAAATCCGATACTCGCGGTCGTGGGCATGCTGATAATCCCGCTCTTCGTTATCCCAACTCGCATGGCGGGCAAAACGCGCTGGAAGCTGACGCAGGAATCGCAGGAATGCAGCGACGAGATGAACGGCATTTTAAATGAGACACTCTCGGTCAGCGGTCAGCTCCTCGTCAAGCTCTTCGGCAAGGAGGACCACGAATACGCGCGCTATGAGGACGTGAACGGCAAGATGATCCGCCTGAACCTCAAGGAGAGCATGGCGGGCCGCTGGTTCATGGTCGTTATCACAACTTTTTCGAGCATCGGCCCCATGCTTCTGTACCTCGTCGGCGGCATCATGATGATGAAGTACGATTCCAAGCTCACCGTGGGCGATATAACGGTGCTCGTCGGGCTTCTCGGAAGGATGTACGGCCCCGTGAACTCGCTTCTGAATATTCAGGTCGAATGGATACGCTCCATGGCGCTGTTCACGAGAATATTCGATTATTACGATATGCCCATCGAGATCGAGCGGCCCGAAAATCCCGTTATCCCCGCGAAAAATACGGGCAGCGTGGAGTTTAAAAACGTTGATTTTTCATACGATAACGAGCGGCAGATCCTTAAAAACGTCAGCTTCACGCTAAAAAGCGGCAAGAGCGTTGCGATAGTCGGCCCCTCGGGCAGCGGCAAGAGCACGATGATAAACCTTATCCCGCGCCTTTATGACGTGCAGGGGGGCGCCGTTATCTTCGACGGCGTGGACGTGCGCGAGCAGGATCTTGCGCATCTTCGCGAGAATATCGGCATAGTCAGCCAGGAGACCTACCTCTTCAACGGCACGATAAGGGAAAACCTTCTCTACGCAAAACCCGATGCGACCGACGAGGAGCTGATCGAGGCCTGCAAGAAGGCTAATATCTACGACTTCATCGAGAAGCAGGAGCTCGGCCTTGGCGCGATAGTCGGCAACCGCGGCCTCAAGCTTTCGGGCGGCGAAAAGCAGCGAATCTCTATAGCGCGAGTGCTGCTGAAAAACCCCGCTCTGCTGATCTTCGACGAGGCGACCAGCGCGCTCGATTCGATCTCCGAGCAGAAGATACAGGATGCGATCGATCCCATCATAAAGGAAAGAACCAGCATCCTTATCGCGCACAGGCTCTCAACCATACTTGCCGCCGATGAGATCTTGGTCGTCAAGGACGGCGAGATAGTCGAGCGCGGCGTTCATTCGGAGCTCGTCAAGCGCGGCGGCACCTATACCGAGCTTTATGAAACGCAGTTCAGCAAGGCGCTCGTGAAGCAGGAGTTCGTGCCTGCCGAGACCGAGGATACGGATTATATCAATCATGAGTGAGAAAAAGCCGATGGAGCCTTTTAACAGCCCTTCATCGGCCTTTTTACGCCAAAAACCGCCAACTCAACAAACAGGTTAGCGAAAAATCAACTTTTGGGTTATAATATCAACGGTCGGTCGCTTCATAACGGGAGTGAAAAACGCTATACTCGTATCGTGGCCGGCGGAAAGTCGGCGGAAAGAGAGGCTAAAATTATGGAAACTTTCGGAACAAGGCTTGCGGCGCTCAGAAAGCAGCGCGGAATGACTCAGGACAGCATCGCGGATAAGCTCAATATCTCGGCGCAGGCGGTGTCCAAATGGGAAAACGATCTTACCTCGCCCGATATCGACACGCTTTTGAAGCTCTCGGAGATCTTCGATATCTCGCTCGATGAGCTGATGGGCAGGGTGAAGAAGGATGCGGTCATGCTTGCCGATGCAAAGCAGCTCGATATCGACAAGCTGACGCTGAGGGTATATGTGGACAGCGCGGATAACGACAGAGTGCGCGTGAATCTGCCCGTGGCGCTCATTCGCGTGCTCGTTGAAAGCGACGGAACGCAGAACCTGCTTGCGGGCAATAAATGGGCGCAGGGCATCGACTTTAAGGAGATATTCAAGCTTGTTGAGCAGGGGCTTTTGGGCGAGCTCGTCACCGTGGACAGCGCGGAAGGCGACCATGTTCGAATAGTGGTGGAGTAAATGCGCATCTACGTTAAATCGGATGATATGAAGCTGCCGATAATACTTGCCGTGCCCACCTCGGCGATAGGCTGGCGGTGGGTATGGCGCATGGCCAATAGGCACGCAAAGCCCGAGAATGCGCCCGCGATCAGCGAGGAGACCGCGCAGAAGCTCGCCAAGGCGGTTAAAAAATACGTTCGCCAAAACGGACATTTCGACCTTGTGAATATCGAATCCGCGGACGGCGACAGGGTGCGGATAAGGATATAAAAACGAATACATACGTAAAACGGTCTAACTGCACTTCTTTGAGTGCGGTTAGACCAAAACAACCACAATGCAATGCACTGCAAGCACTATCACAGATATGAGAGCCTTGTAGATATTCTCGCCTTTAAACGAATTGACTTTAAACGACAGAATACCGCATATTAGCGAAGAAATGAAGTTGCTGGCAAGCATTAAAAGCAATGCCCTAATGCTCAGGGGTAGGAATAGGCTTGTTGCTATGCAGCAGCCTATACATAGAGCACAAGATACGATCCAAGCGGCAACCGCTTTTTCGGCAATGCTTCCAATCGGAGTTACTCCGATAATCCGAAGCATATCGTTTGCCTTGCTCCTGTTTTCATACAGGAAGGAATAAAAAACAAGATATATATTTGAAACACAAGGTATCGCAGCAAAAGAGAAAATTAAAAATATATCAAACGGCAGATTAGGCTGCAAAAAAGCAAGGCAGGCAACAAGTACCGGCGCAAGAGTAGCGGTGACGAGCTGCAAAGCAGAAAATCTGTAAAGTCTTAATACGGATAGATTCTTTCCGAATAATGCTCTTAGTGGCGAAAGGTTCGCAGCGCTGTATAAATTCGGAAAAACATATCTTTGCTTATCGGATATGATTCGTTGATTGGACTTGAGCAGTCTAAACAGAGCATAAACGCCGGAAGCGAGCAGAACTGCTATTATAGCTATAAAGACATAATAAGCATGGAGCTCTATTAAATAGAACAGCCCCATCGTGGCGCAAGCGCCGAGCGCCAAAAGGAAAAAATGCAAACTGGTATTTCTTTTTCTCGTTATCAGCAGTGTTATGAATTCAAGAACCGCAAAAAAACACGCGCTGAACAGCAGCAGAACCGTTGTCCACATTGAGAATTGCCAAACAGCGAAATGGAAATACCTTGTAAGAAGATTGTTTAAGAAAAGCGTGAAGAAGGCCATGCCTGCGCCCGTTGCAGCGGGAACGAATAATTTAGAAATTAACAGCCGCCATTTTGGAAGCGGGCTTATAAGCATGATATCAAAAATGCCGTCCTTTATTTCATCAATTGTTAGCCAATGCAAGATTTCACTGCTCAACATTGTGATCAAGCCTGCAAATAGAATCAGAACGTAAGAAACGGGGAAATTAGCATTTTCTGCATTGAAAGAGCAAAACAGAAAAATCACGGGCGCAAATAACAACGTGCATACAAGTTTTTTCGATCTTATTATTCCAATCAACTGTGTCTTGATAGCATAAATCATATTATTGCTCCATCGGGAATGAAACAATGCGGCACTTTGGCAGTGCGCGCAAAAATTCACTGTCGTGAGAGGTGCAGATAATGATTCGTTCGGAATCCATAAACCGGCTTAGCATCAGCGAGAGCTCATGCTGCGCATCCGCATCCAATCCGCCTGTTGGCTCATCAAGAATAAGCACCGATGGCTCCACTGCCATAGCGCATATCAATGCAACCTTTTTCTTCATACCGAGCGATAAATCGCGAACAAGCTTGTTTTGCTCATTGCTAAGCTTATACTTTGAAAGAAGCTCGAGCACATTCTGTTTCTCGGTTCGATAACGCCTGTTGTATAAGCTCAATCTGAATTTAATGTTTTCAAGAACGGAAAGCGATTCATAAAGTCCATTGTAATCAGGCACGAAGGCAATCCGATTATCCGCAATTCCGGTGATCGTGCCTTCGGTGGGTTTAAGCAATCCCAAAAGCAGTTTTAAAAACGTTGTTTTTCCGCTTCCGTTTGATCCGACTAAAGCATAAATATTTCCCTGCTCCAAGCTGAGAGCCGAGCATTTTATCAAAGGCACGGATTTGTTGTACGAAAAGACTAATTGCTCTATCTTAATTTCAGTCATAGATATTGCGCAGAATGTTGCATCCTTTCTAATCGTTCGTGCAATAAAAGCTTCTGCGGAGTTGTATTTTCTTGCGATTTCATTTTGATTTTGCAAGCGGCAAAAGGCTTACGGTGTCATCATGCTCATCCTTAATGCCGAGCCATGTTTGCAAAATTTCGTCCGCTATGCCGATTATTTCGCATAATGCGGCCTTTTCTTCCTTCGTTTTCATGCGGCTTTCAAAAGCCTTCAGCGAGGCGATAATATGCTCCGCATAAAGCCTTCTGCGCTCGATTCCTTTGGAATAGCAAAATGCTTTGTAAGGAATATGCAATCGAACATCGAAATACTTTTTCTTTCGCGAAAAATAAACTCGCTCGGGATAGGCATCGATGAACTCGTCCTGCATAATCAGGGAGATGATCCCAATAGATTCAAGAAAAGGGTATTCTTTATTTTCAAAATGCGCGTTGAATATCGGCTCAAGCACATTGGCCATGATTTGCCACTTTGAACCCGCCGCGCCGGAAGATTCAAGCCCGAGGAAGAACTTCATTCTGCTTACATTTCCCTTCTGTTCTCGATGGATTTCGCCGATATAATGCCTTATTATCTAAAATAAAAGAATCCGTCGCGCGCGGTTCCGGGGTGTTCGCTCAGATACTCCGCCGCGAGCTTTTCCATCTTCGCCCAAAGCTCTTCGTCGAAAAGCTCCGTGCGCTTTTTGATCTTTTCATCGTTCTTTGCGATAAAGAGCTGAACTATCGGGTAAAAGTCGTTCCAATTGTTGCTACAATCCTTGCCGACGAAAATATCCTTGGCGAAAGGCTCGTCCTTGGGCGCATAGTAGTTTGAAGTAACAAGCCTTGTGCCTATGCGAAGGTCGTACATCGAAACGAGCTCCGAAGGGAATTTCAGCATCACCACCGCATCCATTTCATCGGAATAAGCGGCAACGAGCAGCGGCTCCGCAGAACAGACTATGGCGGGCTGCGTGTCGCCAAACATCAGAAGCTGAGCCGCTCCCTGTATCCGCATATCGCTCTTAAATTTTTCACCGAGTTTTGAAAAGCTGCCGAACCTTGAAAAAAGCAGCCTGCGAATCGGATAATACTTCTTATAGGAAAACTTAGCATTCCCCGGAATGGAAGCTCTTGCTTCACGGGTGGGCGCGGACGGAGCGCCGGAAGCCGATTCTTTTTTCTCGTAAACGCAGGGCATTATATGTACCTCCTGTTTTATGTGGGGTTTGCGGGAGTGACTTCAACTGCATATTCAAGATTGCCGCCGATGGGTATGCCGTGCGCGATCCCTGAAACACGAACGGCGTAAGCCTTCCCATAAAGGGAACGATAGGTTTACATTTCCCTTCTGTTCTCTATCGACTTCGCCAGCGTAACGTCATCGACATACTCAAGATTGCCGCCGATGGGAATGCCGTGCGCGATCCTTGAAACGCGAACGCCGAGGGGCTTTATAAGCTTTGCAAGATAGCTCGCGGTCGCCTCGCCCTCAACGTCCGGATTGGTGGCGAGTATAAGCTCCTTCACGCCCTCGTTTTCGATGCGCGAAAGCAGCTCCTTTATGCGAAGCTCGTCCGGCCCTATGCCGTCCATGGGGGAGAGCACGCCGCCGAGAACATGGTATTTGCCGCGGAATTCGTGGATGCGCTCCATAAAGATAACGTCACGCGCGCATTCCACAACGCAAATAAGCTCGCCCGTGCGCTTTTGATCCGCGCAGACCGAGCAGAGCTCGTTTTCGGTGAAGTTGCCGCAAACGGGGCAGTAGTGAACGCGCGTTTTCGCCTCGGTTATCGAGCCCGCGAGCGCCTGCGCGTCCTCATCGCTCATCGAGAGGATATGGAAAGCAAGCCGCTGGGCGCTTTTTATTCCAACGCCCGGCAGCCTGTTCAGTTTTATGATAAGATTATCAAGAGCTTCCATTTTTACTTGGAACTAAAGGCTTTTATGAATCAGAAGCCGAAGCCGCCGAGACCGCCGAGGCCGCCGGTGACCTTCTCCATCTCCTTCTCCATCGTTTCGTCCGCGGTGCGGATCGCCTCGTTGACGGCGGAGAGGATCAGATCCTGCAGCATCTCGATATCGTCCGGATCGACTGCGGCGGGGCTGATCTCGATGGATTTGAACTCCTTTTTGCCGTTGATAACGACCTTGACCGCGCCGCCTCCAACGCTGGTTTCAAACTCGGCGTTGCCGACCTCTTCCTGAACCTTCTGAACGTTCTCCTGCATCTTCTGCGCCTGGCGCATAAGGTCCTGCATGTTGCCGCCGCCGGGGCGGAAACCGTTGAATTTACCCATGTTGTTTTCCTCCGGAAAAAATGATGTGTACCTGCGGTACATGATGCGTGCCTTGAGGCACATGATGTGCGCCTTGCGGCGCGTGATGTATGCCTTGCGGCACATTGTGGTGGAAATCCCTGCGGGATTTCTAGCTTATTATTCATTTTTCTCCAAAAGCCCCTGCGGCGAGCAGTTAGGACTTCATTAAGAATGAGTGAATAAACGCATCCAGATCGCCGTCCATGACCGCCTGAATATTGCCCGTTTCCTCACCGGTGCGGTGATCCTTCACCATCGTATAGGGCTGGAAAACGTAGCTGCGTATCTGGCTGCCCCATTCGATCTTCTTCATCTCGCCTTTAATATCGGCCATCTGCTCCATGCGCTCGCGCTCCTTGATCTCAACGAGCTTACCCTTGAGTATGCGCATCGCAACTTCCTTATTCTGAAGCTGACTGCGCTCGTTCTGGCACTGCACCACGATGCCCGTCGCAAGATGCGTTATGCGAACGGCGGACGAGACCTTGTTTACGTTCTGACCGCCCGCGCCGCCCGAACGGTAGGTGTCCACGCGGATATCATCGGGCTTGATCTCGATCGAATTGTCGTCATCCTCGAATATCGGCGTAACGTCCAGCGAAGCGAACGAAGTGTGCCTTCTTCCGGAGGAATCGAAGGGCGAGATGCGCACAAGACGGTGAACGCCCTTCTCCGCCTTGAGATAGCCATAGGCGTTGTCGCCCTGGCACTCGAAGGTAACGGACTTGATGCCCGCTTCGTCGCCGTCCAAAAGATCGAGCTCCTTAACGGTGAAGCCCGCGCGATCCGCATATCGGGTATACATGCGGTAGAGCATGCTGACCCAGTCCTGCGCCTCTGTGCCGCCCGCGCCCGCATGCAGGCTGAGAACGGCGTTCGCGCTGTCGTAAGGTCCGCGAAGCAGCGTAGCGATGCGGAAATCCTCGGCTTTTTTGAGGAAATCCTCGAGCTCCGCAACGGCTTCATCGGCGGTTGCCTGATCGTCCTCCTCCTCGGCCATATCGAAAAGCGTTTCGATATCATCGGCCGCGGAAAGAAGACCGTTATACTTGTTGAGCTTGTTGTCGATCGCCTTAACGCGGATATTCACCTTGTTTGCCGCATCAACGTCGTTCCAGAAGCCTTCCTCGCTCATCTTCGCTTCAAGCTCCTGCTTTTCCTTGGTCAGCGCCTCCAGGTCAAAGGGATTCACCCGCCTGCTTGAGGGCTGCAATGGTCGCCGCCAATTGCTGGCGATATTCTTCTAATAAAACCATTGATATTTCCTTTCAAAAATTAAATATAGTTATTTGTTTATTAATACTATTGCTTGGGATACACGGATATTGTTTTTATTCAAACCGTATGTATTCAAGCTTGGGTGGGCAGAAAAAGTTGCTGCTTTTCCTGCTGCGGATAATTCTCGCGGGAGCGATCCTTCCTGCCTCGTTGATCGAGGTTCCGCGCCTATCGCGGCGCGGTCGCGCTTTGCGCGGCTCCCGTTGGTCGCGGGATATGCCGAAATCGCTTACGCTTTTAACAGCACTTGCCGAAATTGCTTTGCGTTTTAACGGCACTTGCCGAAGCCGCTTTGCATTTTAACGGCGCTTGCCGAATCCGCTTGCTGCTTTTCCTGCTGCGGATTTATTCTCGCGGGAGCGATCCTTCCTGCCTCGTTGATCGAGGTTCCGCGCCTATCGCGGCGCGGTCGCGCTCCGCGCGGCTCCCGTTGGTCGCGGGAATTGCCGAAGTCGCTTTGCGTTTTTACGGCACTTGCCGAAGCCGCTTGCTGCTTTTACTGCTGCGGATAACTCTCGCGGGAGCGATCCCTACAGCTTGAGCAATCGAGGTTCCGCGCCTATCGTGGCTCCCGCTTGTCGTGCAGATCACTAACCGCTAAACTCTACATCCTCTCCGGCGCCTCAAGGCCCACAAGGAACAGTCCCACCTTGATGGCGGTGCGGGCGGCCTCGGTCAGCGCAAGCCGCGCGTTCCTAACCGCGGGATCGTCGTCCATAATACGGTTATCGTAATAGAACTTGTTGAAACAGGAGCAGATCTCTATCACCTTTCTTGAGATGATATAGGGCTCGTACTTCTCCGCCGCCTGAACT
>Ga0256404_1007844_pt1 | contig 16551 bp, 14 predicted proteins | sample RumenRJG_01DNA_FD_185990 | JGI IMG/M metagenome (GOLD analysis project Ga0256404, IMG submission 185990) | Bovine rumen microbial communities from Lethbridge, Alberta, Canada - RJG_01 | ecosystem: Host-associated > Mammals > Digestive system > Stomach > Rumen | place: Canada: Alberta | collected...
CGGAAAACCGATACTCCTTGTTAACAATAAAACTGAGAAACTGACAAACGAGCAGGAAGACTTCCTGAAAACACTTGGCAATAGTGAGGGGGCATTCCCAAATGCGTATATTATCGGTGGTACAGCTGCTGTAAATAAAGGAATTGAGGAGCAGCTTGACTGCATTTTCAATTACACTGAAAGAGTGTGCGGCAATAACAGATTTGAGACATCATTGCAGGTCGCAGCTGCTTTTTTTGATAAATCTTCTCTTGACTCAATAATTGTTGCCTATGGTTTGAACTATCCCGATGGGCTTTGTGCTGGTCCTTTTGCATTTAAGCTTGACCGACCTATGCTGCTTGTTACTGATAACAATATCGCAAATGCACAGGCATTTGTTGAAAGTACAGATGTCTCTAAAGTTATTGCTATCGGCGGACCTGCGCTTATATCAGACCTGACTTTAAAACGAATATCAAATGCAGGCATAAAAACCTGACAGTTTGTATTTATGATTATTGGAGAATCGAAAAATGAAAAATAAAAGAATATTATCATTAGTTACCGCGCTGCTGATGACATTAAGTTTATGCAGCTTTCTTCCGCAGGGACTTTTCGCATATACGCAGGTCTATGCAGCGGGTCCGGAAACTGATGAACAAAATGATAAGCTTATAAGTATAGACAAAAAGTACCTTACCACAGGACAGGAGCTTGCTGTCAGCAACCCAAATGGTTTTACACTTAAATACTTTATTAACGGTGAAGAGCTTGATTGCAGTACGCTTGTACTGTCAGAGCAATACTATGAAAAATGGATAACCGTTAAAGCCTACAGCGGTGATGAAATTGTAGGCGAGGATAGCGTCTATTTCAGTAAGCTTCCAGTTATGTATATTAACACAGATGACGGAAAAGATATTATCTCAAAGACAGAGTATAAAAGTGCTTATATGGATATCCAGAACAACTCTGCAATTGCAGCTCCGATGTATTCGGGAAAACTATCCATAAAGGGCAGGGGCAACTCAACATGGCTTTTTCCAAAAAAACCGTACAAAATCAAACTGGATAAAAAAACAGATCTTTTCTCAATGGTAAAGAATAAAAGCTGGGTGCTGCTTGCAAATTATATAGATGAGTGTCAGCTGAGAAATGATACCGCATTTGACCTTGCCAGACAGGCAGGCGTGCTTTCTGTAGATAGTGTTTTTGTAGACGTTGTTATCAATTCAGAGTATGCCGGCTGTTACCAGCTTTGTGAGCAGATAAAGATAGATAAGGACAGGGTAGATATCTTCGACTGGGAGGAACAGGCAGAAACAGTTGCATCGGCTGTATGCAAAAAGAATCCCGAGCTTAAACCGCAAAAGGACGAACTTGAAGATGCTCTGACGCAGGATCTTAGTTGGGTCACGACTGACAAGTTTGACTTTAATGGAAAAGAATACACCGTAAGCGACTATACAGATGCTGTTGATGATATTACCGGCGGCTACCTTTATGAACTTTCACACGAATATGACGAGATATCAAAGTTCACAACACCTAATGGACTGAAAGTCATGGTGAAATCTCCGGAATACCTTATTACAAATCTTGAAATGATGTCAGCCGCTACAAAAGTGTGGCTTGATCTTGAAAAAGCGTATACCTCGGAAAACGGATATGTTAACTGCGCTGGAGTCAGCAAACACTACACAGAGATAGCCGACCTTGACTCTATGGTTTCGTATTGGCTTGTTATGGAGATAATGGGCAACAATGATGCAGCTTCAAGAAGCAGATACGCTTATAAAGGTCAAGGCGAGCTTTTGAAATTCGGACCGGTGTGGGATTTCGACCATTTCAGCGGATCATCCTATTCAAAACCTGAGGACACAACACAGTGGGCGTTTTCTACTTCACTTGAAAGCGGCAATTTCTTCAAAGAACTGCTTGATGACCCGCTTTTCATCTGCACTGCTACTGAAAAGTATCAGGAACTCAGGCCGTACCTTAAAAAACTCGTCGAAGACGGCGGTATACTTGACAGCAAAAGTGCATATTTGCGTGAGGCATGCATAGCTGACTGCGAAAGATGGAACAGAGAAGAAGGACTTGCTTCATATTCAAGAGAATATGAAAAAGACAATGAGCTCTTCAAAAAGTTCCTTAAAGAAAGGATAGACTGGCTTGACCAGCAGTTCTGCTCTGATCGATCACTTATTACAAGTATTTATACTCCAAATAGCGCAAGCCCATATATAAAATCAGATGGTATAATTGACATCAGCGTGCAGGATTCAAAAGCTGATCCATACACAGATCACGCATCAGCAGAACATATTATCCCTCCGCAGACTGATGCCCACGTAAGCATCAGCATAAGTGACAGCGAAACGCGCACTATTGACCTGTATCTGAATGGGCTTTATTGCAGTAATCTGACAGTTACTGATTCATCGGCAGATTATACTATTCAGAGCAGCAAGCTATATGATAGTATAGGCAAAAAGAACGTTATAAGCGTAATCGGCAAGGATGACAGCGGAAACACTACTTATAGAAATTTCACCACCGTTGCTTCAAAGCATGACAGCTGCACAGGTGAACATGATTGGCGCGAACCTATTTACAACTGGAGCGATGATCATTCCTCATGCACGGCAGTGATCACTTGTGAAAATTGTATGCAGACCCTTAATTCTACTGTGCGTTCTGTATATAGTGTTAACAAGCAGCCCGACTGTGTCAATAACGGTATCAGAACTTATACAGCCACCTTTGACAAGAACTTTGGTCAGAGCAGCATTGATATTGAAATTGCGCCTACCGGGCATAAATGGGGGGAAGCTGAGTTCTCATTTTCTGATGACTATATGACTTGTACGGCCGTACGAGTATGCAAAAATAACAACGCTCATACAGATATCTGTACAGCATCAGCACAGTGCCGAGTAATTAAACCAACAACCTGCGAAGAGAAAGGTATTACGGAATATACCTATATCTTCGACAATAATGAAATCCCCATGCAGCGCATTACAAAAACGGTGCCTGAAGCTCATTGTTGGAGCAGCTGGAAAACTACAGAATTTGATCTGCAGCAAAACACATCATCACAGGTGAGGACCTGCACTTACTGCGGTACGAATGATACAAGAACAGTTGAGAATGCTATTTCACGTTTTGCCGGCAAGAACAGATATGAAACGTCGACAGTTATCTCAACGGCGGCGTTTGAAAAGGCAGATACTGTCATTCTTGCGTACAGCATGAACTACGCAGATGCGCTTGCAGGTGTGCCGCTTGCAATTAAGCTCAACGCACCTATCCTGCTGACTAACACAAAATCGCTTGATGGTGCAGCTTCAGCCGAGATAAAACGTCTCGGCGCAAAGAGAGTAATACTTCTCGGCGGTGAGAATGCAATAGGCAAAGAAGTTGAAGCTGCGCTCGTTAATTGCGGAATCGCAAAAGAAAACATCGAGCGTATCGAAGGCAAGACCCGCTTCGGTACAGCTGCGGCAATAGCTGAACAGCTTAACGAAGAACCAACAGATGTGTTCTTTGTGTACGGTCTCAACTACGCAGATGCACTTTCTGTCAGCACAATTGCTGCTATCAATAACGCACCGATAATCTACCTTACCACCGATGGCGAACTTAACGCTGATACAGCAAAATATCTCGCACAGCTTAGATCAAAGGGATGCATCAAAAACGCATACGTCATCGGCGGCACAAGTGTTATATCCGATGATATGGCGGACAAGGCGGCAAAAGCACTCGGTCTTGCAAAAGCAACCCGTATTGCAGGCGCAGATAGGTTTGCGACCTGCGTGGAGGTCAACAACACGTTCAAATCTGTTCTTACAGGTGATGTGCTCTGCGTTGCAACGGGTATGGATTTCCCAGATGCACTTGCGGGAGGAGTATACGCAGCACTCAACAAAGCACCGCTGCTGCTTATAAACGGCAAGCTTAAAACGCCAAATCTCAGCGAAGCACAGAAAGCATATCTCAAAGCAAATGGCGCAGGCAAGATAACAGCATTCGGAGGTGTGGGCGTTGTACCTGATAACCACATTGAAGATATAACTAAAAACTTGATATAACGTATAAAAAGCTCTCTTTGCAAATGCAGGGGAGCTTTTCTCAAAAATACAGTATTGCAGCCCAAAGAAGATGTAAGGTGTTTTCGGTGCGAGGGTTGATTTTTGAACGCCCGTGTGATATAATGTATAAACAAATACATTTATCGGAGATTGATATGGAATATATATTTGATGTTGATAACTGGGGAGGGCAATTCTGTGTCCCTTGCAGCGTAGCAACAGAATATCTTAAAACAAGTGACGGCAGCTATGTTAAAGTGCTGCTTTGCATACTTGCTTCACCTTCAAGGAAGATAAACACCAGCGTTATAGCTGATGCCTGCGGGCTCAACGAGGATAATGTCGAAGATGCTATCATTCATTGGACAAGCCTTGGAGTTTTAAGGATCATAGATAATAACGGCGCTGTTATTGCAAATACACAAAATACAGCAAAAGTGGTCATTCCGGCAGCGTCAGTTACACCTGCCAGCAGTGTTGAAGCATTAAAACCGAGCGATAAGATCATAGATAAAAAAGTTGTAGTCAGCTATTCTTTGCAGGAGATACGCGAAAAAGCAGAAAAAGATAAAGAACTTGGCAGACTTTTCAAGGAAATACAGAACTATCTTAACAGAGATATTAACGGCAGGGAAATGGGTATACTTGATGATCTGTATGAAATGTATCATTTTGATGTACCGACTATTCTTATTACTGCTGAATATTGCAATACACTTGGCAAATACAGTGTTCCGTACCTGCATAAGCTTTTAAAGGATTGGTACGAGCATGATATAACTACCTATGAGCAGGCAGAAGCGGAGATCGTAAGGCGAACAGAGTATAATTCATATGAGAGCATGGTAAAGCGCTGCCTGGGTCTTACAAACAATCTTACAACGCATCAGAAAGAGTATGTTGATAGATGGAGATCAGCCGGTATAGATGAAAGCTTGCTTGAGATCGCCTGTGAAAAGTGTCTTGACGGAACAGGCGGAAAGATCAACTTTAAATACATAGATACTGTTATATCTTCATGGGTAAACAAAGGCATTAAAACACCTGAACAGGTCAAGGCAGATGATGCAAGCTTCAGCAGCAAAAACGGTAAGTTTGTCGCAGATGACAAAGAAAACTCTTACACTATAGATAAGCTTGAAAAACTGGCTAACAATTTTATTTCAAGAAATGAGGATACATCTCAATGAAGTATACAAAAAAAGCATATATGCTCGCTGAGGATGAACTCTTAAGCCGCAGAAACAAAGCAGAATCTGAACAGCGTGACAGATTCAGGGAAGTAAGCGCGATCTCGCCCGAAATCGTAGATGTTGACAGACGGATAAAAAGCATAAACATTGAACTGCTTAAAGTAATTACCAAAAAATCAAAAGATATCGATGCTTCGGAAATGGTAATGCAGATCAAGAATAACAATGCTGATGCTCATAAAAGAAAAGAAGAGATCTTATCACAGATCGGTTATCCGAAAGACTATCTTGATACAAAGTACAACTGCGAAAAGTGTGCAGACAGAGGATATGCCGAAGGTGAAATGTGCAGCTGTATGAAGCAGCTCCTTACTAAATATACATATGATGAACTATCTGATAAGTGTGATATAAAGCTTCACGATTTTGATGAGTTTCTGCTTGATTATTATCCTTCGGGGAGCGGTAATGATGATCCCCGTAAACAGATGTCAATGATCCTCAACAGGTGTATATCGTTTGCGAATAATTTTTCTTTATCTTCGGATTCGCTGTTTATGCTCGGCAATACCGGGCTTGGCAAGACCTTCCTTTGCTCATGTATCGCAAAAAGCGTTATTGAAAAAGGTCACAGAGTCATTTTCAGATCGGTACTGAATGTTTTTGAAGACGCACTTTCTGAACATTACGGAAAAAAAGACGGAAATACCCTTGGAGATATCCACGATGCTGATCTTGTTATACTTGACGATCTCGGTTCAGAGTTCAGCAATCAATCTGATCCTATACTTTATCAGATCTTAAATGACAGGATCAATCTTCATAGACCCACTATCATAACATCAAATCTTTCTATACCGCAGTTTGATAAGCGATATAACGAAAGAATAGTTTCACGTCTTTTCGGTGAGTTTGAACTTCTGCCGTTCGTTGGCAATGATATCAGGATCGAAAAACGTGATAAGATCTAATAATACTCCATATGACCGCATCTTAAAAGGTGCGGTTTTTGTTTACAAAATTCACTTGACAAATTAGTTAGCATATGCTAACATTGTATAGGATCAAATAATATTGTGAGGGAAGATTATGACTCTTGACAAACTGCCTGTGGGGAAGCAGGCAACTATAATTTCAGTCGGCGGAGAGGGAGCACTTCGGTGTAGATTGCTTGATATGGGACTGATACCTAAAACAAAGGTGACTATTCGCAAGGTCGCTCCGATGGGCGATCCTATCGAGATACATATAAGAGGCTACGAGCTTTCGATCAGAATTGCTGATGCACGGCAGATAGAGGTCGAAGAAAGCGGTGAAGAATAATGGTTTTTGCACTTGTAGGTAATCAGAATTGCGGCAAAACAACGCTTTTTAACTGTCTCACAGGTTCAAATCAGCATGTTGGTAATTTCCCCGGTGTTACGGTCGATCAGAAAATAGGAAAGATCACAGGTACGAAGAATGCTTCAGTTGTCGATCTGCCCGGTATTTATTCACTTCGTCCATATACTCAGGAAGAAATCGTTACAAGAGATTTTATTATCAATGAGAAACCTGATGGAATAATAAATATCGTCGATGCAACCAATGTAGAAAGAAACCTATATCTTTCTCTTCAGCTGCTTGAGATGCACATTCCTATGGTAATTGCGCTGAATATGATGGATGAAGTTCGAAACAACGGAGGAACGATAGATATCCCCAAAATGTCGAAAATGCTCGGTGTTCCTGTGGTTCCGATAAGTGCGGCGAAAAATGAGGGCATTTCCGAGGTCATTTCTAATGCTGTTGAGGTCGCAAAAAACAAAGTTTATCCCAAGATCACGGATTTCTGTCCGCAGGGTCCTGTTCACAGATGCGTTCACAGCGTTACTCATCAGATAGAAGATCACGCACTGAAATTTGGTATATCTCCGAGGTTCTGTGCTACAAAGCTTATTGAAAATGACAGCGATTTCACTAAAGTTCTTGAGCTTGACGCAAATGAACTTGAGCTTATCGAGCACAGCATTATTGAAATGGAAACCGAACACGGCATGGACAGAAATGCTGCGCTTGCAGATATGCGATATAATTTCATTGAAAATGTCTGCGAAAAATCTGTTGTCAGATGTAAGGAAAGCAAAGAACACATACGAAGTGTTAAAATAGATAATATTCTAACTAATAAATACCTCGCTATACCATTATTTATAGTAATAATGTGTGCGATCTTTTACCTTACATTCGGTGTTATTGGTTCCGGTCTGAGCGACTTGCTTGCAGCAGGTATAGACAAGCTCTCGGGCGTGGTCGATGAAGGACTTACAAAATATAAGATAAACCCTGTTGTTCACAGTCTGATAATTGAGGGTATTTTCGCAGGAGTCGGAAGCGTACTTAGCTTTCTGCCGATAATTGTTGTGTTGTTCTTCTTTTTATCTGTACTTGAAGATACCGGCTATATGGCTCGAGTCGCATTTGTTATGGACAAGCTTCTGCGAAAGATCGGACTTTCGGGTCGAAGTATCGTGCCGATGCTTATCGGCTTTGGCTGTTCTGTACCCGCTGTTATGGCAAGCAGAACACTTTCGTCCAACAGGGACAGAAAGCTTACGATCATGCTTGTCCCGTTTATGAGCTGCTCGGCTAAGATCCCGATATATACGCTGTTTGCATCAGCTTTCTTTCCCAAAAGTGCAGCACTTGTAATGATAATACTCTATTTTTCGGGAATACTTATAGGCATACTTGTCGCACTTTTGTTTAAATCAACATTATTCCGCGGCAAACCTGTACCGTTTGTAATGGAGCTGCCTAATTATCGTATCCCATCACTAAAAACTGTACTGTTGCTTATGTGGGACAAGGCAAAGGATTTTCTGCAAAAAGCATTTACAGTAATCTTTGTAGGAACGCTTATTATCTGGTTTTTGCAGAAATTTGATGCAAGGTTCAATGTTGTTACTGACAGTTCTCAAAGTTTGCTCGCTCAGATCGGCAAATTCCTTGCACCTGTTTTTGAACCTCTCGGATTTGGTGATTGGCGGATCACTACATCACTTATCTCCGGCTTTACCGCAAAGGAAGCTGTTGTCAGCACATTGGGTGTATTAACACATACATCAAATGCCGAGCTGCAAAACACACTTTCGTCAATGCTTTCATCGCTTTCTGCCGCGAGCTTTTTGATATTCACACTGCTGTATACACCTTGTGTAGCCGCAGTTGCAGCTATAAAAAGAGAGCTTGCATCCAGAACAAAGACGATACTTATTGTATTATTCCAATGCGCGATTGCTTGGGCTGCTGCTTTTGCAGTTTACAATATCGGCTCATTGATCTTCTGAGGTCAGAAATATGAATTTACTTGATTATATCCTTATTTTTGTGATAGTTTTGCTTGTGATCTTTGCTGTTTTAAGCATAAGGAAACAAAAGAAAAACGGCAATGGCTGCTGCGGGCAGTGCAGCGGTTGTTTAAATGCTGACAAGTGCAGTAATAATAAAAAACAATAGTATCTACAAATGCCCCGAAAATAAACTTTCGGGGCATTTTTTAGCATATCTTTTCCATTTTCTTTCGTATCGATTTGATTATCCTCTTTTCAAGCCGCGATATGTACGATTGTGAGATACCAACCTTGTCAGCTACTTGCTTCTGTGTCAATTCTCGTTCTCCTGCAAGCCCGAAACGCATCTGCATTATCATTTTTTCGCGTTCATCAAGCTTGTTGATCTCGTCTCTCAGCACCTGCTTTTCTACCTCTGTCTCGATACCTTTGTTTACAATATCGTCCTCTGTGCCAAGTATATCGGAAAGAAGCAGTTCGTTTCCGTCCCAGTCGGTGTTAAGCGGCTCGTCGATCGAGATCTCATTTTTGTATTGAGAGGCTTTGCGCAGAAACATCAGTATCTCGTTTTCTATGCACCTTGATGCATAAGTCGCAAGCTTGATATTTTTATCGGGGTCAAACGTCTTGACCGCCTTTATCAGTCCGATAGTGCCTATAGAAACAAGGTCTTCGATGCCAATACCTGTGGTCTCAAACTTCTTTGCTATGTATACCACAAGCCTCAGATTATGGATTATAAGCAATTCCCGAGCTTTCTTTTCATCTGTTTTGAGAAGCTCAAATGCCTTTTGTTCTTCGTCCTTGCTCAGAGGAGGCGGTAATTGGTCAGCCCCGTTAACATAGTCAACATTCTGGCTCTCTCCGCCGAAAAAAGCATACAGGAGTTTTTCAAAACGTTTGCCTAAATTCAATAAAACCGTCATTTCCGTCCCGCCTTAATTAAGTATTCTTGGATTAAATATCGCACGGGATCTTTTCCCGCACGAGCGTTTTATCCCAATGCAGCATTTCAGATCACTGTATGAATAATTATCATCAATTATTGTCAGTTCACCACTGTATGTTACGGGTATCAGTCCTCCGCCGTTTATTGTTTCAAACGGTAAAAGTCTGAATTTTCCCGAGCTTAGCGTTGCAGGGGAGTCAAGTCCGTAGTAATAGTACAGATCATCACAATAAATGATTACCACAGGAGTTCTTGTAAAACAATCGCAAAGCTTGTTGCCCGTATCTGCAACAGCTCGAACACAAAGCTTGTAATTCCCGCAGGTGTAGACAGCATTGTAGTTATCTGAACTTTTAGCTGCTTTTCTGATAATTTCAATAACTGTCAAAGCAGCATAAGTAGCAACGACAGCGATAGTTATCTGCATAACAGATATATTGAAATATACCGTATAGTTTCTTATGTATATTAGCTTTGTATCTGAAAATTCCCAAAGAACAAGAACTATCCCCATATAAGCCAGGTTTTCTGCAAACAGGATCAGAGTATTTCTGATAAGCTTTGCTATGCTTTTGAATTTAAATGCTATAAGCGCGATCATCGGATAACTCAAGATCTTGATAATCGTTATCAAAACTGCTGTTGAATACTCATTTGCAGGAACAGCTATAAGCAGAGATGTCAGTCCGCCGATAAATGATGATAAGAATAAGCGCTTGTTTGAAAGCTTTGTATTTATCATCCTTGCAGCCGTTTCAATACATATCAGAGTTATTATGGTATTGGTTATTATCACAATATCTATGTATATTTTCATATCATAACCTTCAGCTTGTATTTGTATATGTTTATTTTAGATGCCCAAGCCTGAAAAAAAGGTCATATTAAATTGTTAAATACAAAAAATAATCCGACTACCGTTTTATCGGTAATCGGATCATACAAACTATTATCAATCGGCAAAAAATACGTTAAATGCCTTGTATGCCATATACGTGTCTATCTTTGAGGTGATCTCGAACGGTGCGTGCATCGAAAGAACAGGTACACCAACGTCAATTACGTCCATATCGAGATTTGCAATATACTGTGCAACAGTTCCGCCGCCGCCTGCATCGACCTTTCCAAGCTCGCCCGTCTGCCACAGAACATCATTGTCGTCAAGAAGTTTTCTGATCCTTCCGACAAATTCAGCTGATGCATCTGATGTTCCAGATTTTCCGCGTGAGCCTGTAAACTTGGTCACACAAACGCCGTAGTTGATCTGGCAAGCGTTGCGTATCTCGTAGTTTTCGGGGAATGTGGGGTCAAAAGCTGCGTTAACGTCAGCCGACAAACACTCAGATGCAGAGATAACGTTTCTGCCTTCAAAGCCGAAAGTCTGTGCAAGGTCACAGATAAAGTATTTGAGATATGACGAGTTCAGCCCTGTATTTCCGTCTGAACCTGTTTCCTCCTTGTCGGTAAGGCAGGTAAGACAGGTCTTATTCGGCTTTTTACAGTCAAGTATAGCCTTTAATGCGGTATAAGCACAAACCTTATCGTCCTGTCCGTAAGCGCCCACCATACTTCTGTCAAATCCAACATCGCAAGCTCTGAATGCAGGAACTGCTTCAAGCTCTGCTGAAACGAAATCGTCTTCTACGATGCCGTATTTTTCATTGAGTATGGACATTATGTTGAGCTTGACCTTTTTTGAGACCTTGTCGTCCTTAAAAGGTCTTGAACCGATAAGAATATTAAGCTCCTCACCCTTGATACCCTGCGCGAGATTGCGCTTCATCTGCTCACTTGCAAGGTGTGGAAGAATATCTGTTACGCAAAAAACAGGATCATTTGCATCTTCGCCGATATTAACCGATACACTCTCGCCGTCTGCCTTTATAATAACACCGTGAAGCGACATCGGAACAGTTGTCCACTGATATTTCTTGATACCGCCGTAGTAATGCGTCTTAAACAGGCAAAGCTCTTTGTCTTCGTAAAGAGGGTTTTGCTTAAGGTCAAGGCGAGGGGAATCGATATGAGCTGCTGCAAGCCGTATGCCCTTGTCAAGAGATTCTTTTCCCATAACTCCAAGGATAACAGCCTTGCCCCTGTTTACATAATAGAATTTTTCGCCTGCCTTGTACTTTTTACCGCGTACATACTCTTTGAAGCCTGCCTGCTTAGCGAGCCTTACCGATTCGATAACAGCCTCTCGCTCGATTTTTGCAGTGTTCATAAAATCCTTATAGCCCTCGCAAAAATCGTCAGCGGCTTTGATCTGCTTATCGTCAAGCAAAAGTCCGCCATTCTTTTTTTCGGACAAAAGCTTTTCACTCAAAACTTCGCCCTTTGTTTTTTTCTCAACAGCCATTTATTATTACCTCCTAAAAACTAGTTTGAAATATCTTTTTTATCCTTCAATATCTCTTTATATTTATTATATGATTTTCTGATACGTCTTATATATTCAGCAGTTTTATCATTAGTCTGCGGGATAGCATTGACATCAACGTTGTTCCTGTCAATTATCCCTTGCTCTAACCAGCCATCAACTGTGCCAATACCGCCGTGATATGCCGCAGCTGCAAGATCCATATTATTGTCGTAATGCACAAGAAGAAAACTCAGATAATATGTACCGTATTGTATATTTGTCTGCGGATCGTACATTGAATCAAAATTTATATTGCGTGTATCTCCCATGCGGGATTTCAGCCATGTAAAAGCCTCCTCCATAAGCTGCATCAGACCTCTTGCACCTACCTCGGATTCTGCTTTTGGCTTGAAGTTGCTTTCCGTTTTTATGACCGCATAGATAAAAGCCGGTTCAACGTTGTATTCTGTTGAATACTTGGTGACATATTCCTCATATTGAGTTGGGTAACTGAATGCATTCGGAAGAACATCATCTATTGTAGTTACTCTGAATATAATCAGTACTGCGACTACAGCAAGCGGTATAGTTATCAAGCCGCCAATTATGAGCGCAATTGTAGCGGCTGATATTTTTTTCTTTTTCTTACGTCTTCTTTTCTTTGTTGCCATACATTCTTTCCTTTATACTATTTATAATTACTTCTGTTTGATATTGCATATCTTCAATTGACAGGTCGTTTCTGATGATATGATCACAGTGCTTTACAAAGAATTCTTCATTTTGCTGACTGCCAAAACGCTTCAATGCAAGCTCACGGCTTATATTATCGCGTTTTAATATCCTATCAAGACGAATCTCTTTTTTTGCACAAACTGCGATTATAGCATCACACTTTTTATCCGCACCTGCTTCAAAAAGTGTGGGTGCATCAAGAACTATGTAATCATAGCTTTTGCTGAGTTCGGTTATCCGTTTATCAATAAGCCTGTTTATGTATGGGTAGACAATATCGTCAAACTCTTTCAGTCTTTGTTCGTCTGAAAATATTATCTGCGAGATCTCTTTTCTGTCAAGGGACAGCTTTTCATCGAAGCAGGAAGGGAACAGCTTGGAAAGCGCCTTGTTGCAATCACTGCCGTCAGCCGTACATTCGCGCGCGACCTGATCGCAGTTGATAATACCGAACCCTGCCTTTTTCAATTGCTCACAGACAGTTGTTTTTCCTGCACCGCTTTGTCCCGTAAGACCGATAATTACACTCATTTCAAGCTCACCACCTGAAAAGCCGCCGCACGAAGCAGTCTGTTATAGACCGCAAGGCCTACGCCGCTTTTTCTGGGACATCTTGCAAATACTTTCTTTGCACCGATTTTGTCAAGCTCGCGCAGTGTATCAAAAAGCAAGTGTGCCTGCTGCTCGTCACTTTCACCGTAGCAGATAGCTTTTACGTTCAACCCGTCACAATCGGTATCTGCAAAGGTCATACAAACAGTCTCGCTGTCACTGTGGTTCTTTACATATGCCCTGAATGCTTCAAGACTTCCATCAATAATCGTTATATCAGCCTTGGGCGCGTAATGTTTATATTTCATTCCGGGTGAACGGGCAATCGCACCTTGTTCAAGCTTTGCGGTAACTCCCTTGTCGATTATCACATTCGGCGTTATCTCTTTAAGCTCCTCGGCGGAGATGAACCCCGGCCGAAGCACTCTGATTGCGTCGTTTTCAAAAGAAATAACGGTCGATTCAACACCGACAGCTGAAAACCCTCCGTCAACGATAGCGGGGATGCGCCCGTTCATATCGTTGAAAACGTGTCCCGCAGTAGTGGGTGACGGGCTGCCCGAAAGGTTTGCAGACGGCGCAGCGATAGGAAAGCCGCACTTGTCGATTATTGCACGCGCGGTTTTATGGCTTGGCATTCTGATGCCAACTGTATCAAGTCCTCCGCTTGTAACGTCGGGGATAATATCACTCTTTGGCATTATCATGGTTAGGGGACCTGCCCAGAACTGTTCAGCACATTTGTATGCAAGATCGGGTATCTGCGAAACGAGTGGCTTTATCATATCAAAACGTGATATATGAACTATCAGCGGATTATCAGCAGGTCTGCCCTTTGCTGCAAAGATCTTGCGCACTGCGTTTTCATCAAGCGCATTTGCACCGAGGCCGTAAACCGTTTCGGTAGGCATACCGACTACTTCGCCGTTTTTTAGCAGCTTTGCAGCCTCGTCTATTGAGACATCATCAGCAGAAAGTATTCTGGTGTCAAACATTTCTATCTTCCTTTATTAAAGCACAAACTTCATATTGTGGTACTTTGAAACGGCATCTTTGAACCCGACCTTTTTATATAAGCCGTAGCCGTCATCAGTTGCTTTAAGCTCAACAAAATCAAGGCACATAGCTCTTGCATCGTCAAGCATCATTTCTAAAAGCCTTTTGGCATAGCCGTTATGTCTATGTTCAGGCTTTGTGTAAACATTTAATAAACTGCCCGTTTTCCCGTTAAGAAAGTCAGGATTTGCAGGCTTTTCGGTCACAAGCAGAAAAACACAAGAAACGATCTCATCACCGCTGCAGCAAATGTAAACGAAAAGATCGTTGTTCAGATGCTTTTTAAAGTATTCGGGAAGCTTCGATGCGATCTGTTCTGACTCCTGCGGACTTAATGAACCGTGATCCTCAGCAAGATAATCAAGTCTTAGCTGAACGAGTTGATTTGTGTGTTCGATCTGTGCTTTGCAAAAAAGCATTATTATTCACCCTCCTGGCTTGCAAGCTTTGCAGCTTGGTCAGCCGTTGCAAGCGCATCTATTATTTCATCAAGGCTTCCGTTAAGCACCTGGTCGAGTTTATATAGAGTAAGCCCGATCCTGTGGTCAGAAATTCTGCTTTCAGGGTAGTTGTAAGTCCTTATTCTCTCTGATCTGTCACCTGTGCCTACCTGTGAACGTCTGTTTGATGCAATTTCATCTTCCTGTGCTCTGACCTTTTCATCAAGAAGCTTTGATCGCAGCATCTTCAGGGCTTTTTCACGGTTCTGGAACTGTGAACGCTCATTCTGACACTCAACGACCGTGCCTGTTGGAATGTGTATAAGCCTTACAGCTGATGATGTTTTGTTTATATGCTGACCGCCTGCGCCTGAAGAACGGAAAACCTCCATTTTAATGTCACGCTCTTCGTTGAGGTCAAGCTCAACGTCCTCTGCCTCGGGAAGAACAGCAACAGTTGCGGTAGATGTGTGTACACGTCCCTGTGATTCTGTTTCGGGCACTCTCTGCACCCTGTGGACGCCGCTTTCGTATTTGAATCGGGAATATGCACCCTCGCCCGAAACGCTGAAGGTTATTTCCTTATAGCCGCCAAGCTCGGTCTCATTCTCATTCATTACCTCTATCTGCCAGCCTTTTGATGCGGCGTACATCGAATACATTCTGTAGAGTGCTGCTGCGAAAAGTGCAGCCTCTTCGCCGCCTGCACCGCCTCTAATTTCGATAATTACATTCTTTGAATCGTTCGGGTCTTCTGGCAGGAGCATTATCTTTAATTCATCTTCAAGTGCTGGCATCTGCTGCTTTGCCTCGTCCAGCTGCATCTGTGCAAGCTCTTTGAACTCCTTGTCAAGACCGCCTTGCTCAAGCAGCTCAAGCGCCTCATCATACGATGCCTTGACGCTCTTATACTCTTTAAGCTTGTTTATAATCGGTTCAAGCTGCTTGTACTCTTTTATCAGCGATGTATACAGCTCGCTGTTGTTTACAGTTTCGGGCTGCATCAGCTTTTCATTTATCTCGTTGAATTTATCTTCAATTGCCTTTAGTTTTTCAAACATTGTTATCCTCCTGAAATTTAATTGATAATATGCTTGAAAGCAGCTATGATTCAGCCTCTCTTATTATCTTTTTCACGTTCTTTTCAGCCTTGCTGCGCGGTATCATAAACTCGCGCTGACATTTTGTGCATCTGAGTTTGAAATCCATACCCGATCTGAGTACGAACATCTTGTCATTGCCGCACGGGTGAGGTTTTTTCATTAAAAGAATATCGCCCTTGTTGATATCCATACAAAGACCAGCTCCTTTATCAAGAATTTATCAATATATTATAACACATAGGCATTGAAAAATCAACCCTTGGAGGCTGTTCAGTGCAAAATCGGGCATATTTTAGTCAGCAGCAGAAAAATTATTTAGTTAATTGCTTGAAATAAAATAACAAATGGTTGACTTTTAAAGGAATTTGTGCTAATATAAAGATGTGATAAATGTAAACTTTATGGAATTATATACGAAAGGTGTTGACGCAGCTATGCTATTTATGTGTACTTTTACCCTTGCGGGCGCACATAAAGCACAGCTGCGTCCGTTTATCGCATAGCGGATATGTAGATAAAGCGCACGCCACGGCATCAGGCAAAAGACCACAATGTGCGCTTAAAAAATAAACCAAAAACGATTGGAGGAATTCTAATGAATGTTAAAAACTCTTGGAAGCGTGTAGTCGCGGGTATGCTGGCTGTGCTTGTAATGGCGGCAACAGTACCTGCGGGCACTGATTTCGGCGGCTATTTCGGCGGTACGGACATTGTAGCAAGCGCTGATACAGCAGAACAATCCGAAAC
>Ga0256404_1007845_pt1 | contig 16547 bp, 20 predicted proteins | sample RumenRJG_01DNA_FD_185990 | JGI IMG/M metagenome (GOLD analysis project Ga0256404, IMG submission 185990) | Bovine rumen microbial communities from Lethbridge, Alberta, Canada - RJG_01 | ecosystem: Host-associated > Mammals > Digestive system > Stomach > Rumen | place: Canada: Alberta | collected...
AATTATTAATACACACCTAATACACACCATGATACACACCAAATAAAAAAGACCACCGAGTGGAAAGGAGTAAATCCCCGGTGGTCTTTTAGCATGAGATTCTTATTCAGTTTTTCTCGACAATCACTCGCAGCTGCTTTTCTTCTGCCATATCCAGCAGATCGTCCCTGTCCCCTTCGCTCACATACGGGAACAGAATCTTGTACGTCTGAGGAGCGGATGCCTTATAGAATGTTACTCCACTTACACCGGCACACCATTTGTCTTTGTCGATATTGTACCAGGTATATCCCTGATAATCTTCCGTGTTCAGGACATTGTAGTAACCTCTCGCAAGGAATCCCAATCTCTCCTTGTCCGTCCCCGCCCCGTTCCGGCAATTGAGGAAGTCCAGGTCAACCAATATCTGGTCACGGGTTATGTCTCTTGCAACAGGATCCACAGGAGATACCTGCCTGTATCTGATTCTCCCGTACTCCTTTGAAGCTGGATTCACATAGATACTTTTATCTTCTACATAGAGATAATCCAAAGGGTCGATACTGTTCGCCTTTGCGTTCGCTCCCTTGCGCAGTTCAAAGTGCAGATGTTGACCGTTTGAGTAGCCTGTGTTCCCCATGTAGCCTATCACTTGTCCCTTGCGGACTGTCTGCCCTTTGGTAACGGTGATGCCTTTCAAGAGGTGTCCGTACATGGAGTACCAACCGTTGCCGTGGGAGATGTTGACGTAGTTTCCGTAGATGCGTTTGTTCGGGTAAGTGTTGCCATATCCGTCAGCGCACCCGACTACCGTGCCGTCCTCGATTGCTACGATTGGCTGATTGCAGTACGCCCCATCATTCCAACCGAAGTCCACTCCTAAATGTCCGCTCCAATAGACCTGGGTTATCTTGATGTATCTGCTCAAAGGATAGATGAAGTTCATCCCTCGCCCACCTCGTTGTTGTCTACTTCTGTTTCGTCTTCGGGCATTGGGAGAGAGCCGTCTTTCTTGTAGTAGTTGTTGGAAGAGATGCCAAGGAGAGAGTTCAAGAACAGGTCGATTGCCGTGATGGTGAGAGGGATTTCCTTTGTAAACGGAAGATGCCATATCTCACCGAGGGTTGCATACAGTACGGACAGAGCAGGAAGAGCCACTCTGCCGATGAAAGCCAAAATATCATAGGTCTTGTTGGAAAGTAACATAGTCATATCTCCTTTATGCTGATTTTAAGACTTCCACATAGAAGTCAAAGGTCGCTACGGTCTGTCCACCGCTCACGATGGCTATCTCCGTGGGCGTAGTTCCCTCGCAGGTGTAGGTCGGGAGTAATGCGGTGATGGTGTTTCCGTCTATGGTCGAGGTCGAACTCTCCACATAGGTTTCATCCATCTGTTCCGCATGGACGGATGCGGTCGCACCGCTTGGCACTTCCCACGCTACTCCGTCATTGAATAAGGTGACTTCCACATAGCGTGAGGTATCGCCTACTTTGCTATAGATAACTTGACGGACAGGAACGGTGAGGTCTTGCGTGATTGATACTGTAGTAGTCATGATTCCCTCTCATTCTTTTTCACATTCAGCGTGAACGGCATGGAACTCACTCCGTTTTGCTCCACATCACAGTAGCATTTGCCGACTACGGAAGTTGCATCGGGCGGTATCTCTGCCATCAATCCATCGTAGAATTCGGGAACAAGCACCGCATCTGTGGTCACTTCCGTTCCGTCGGGTCGCAAGATGCGAAGCGTTCCGTCCTCTTCCGTCTGATCTAAATGGATGTTCAGCACCCTTGCCGTGTCTCCCTCTTTTGCGTAAATCTGTCTCACGGACGGTTCTGTCATGGAGAGGTTCACTTGCGTGTTCACCGTCTTGCTACCCATGTCCGTGTTCTAGGTAGTCTCATGACCGACAGGCATGGGGAAAGCATTAGAGGAAAGAGTGTACCTCTCCGCTCCGTTCGGGTCTACCCATTGAGGATTGGTGTAGGTGTCAGCGGTTTCCGTGGTGGGTGAGGCAAGTTCGTAGACAACCGCCAGCGGTTTATTCGCCAAATACGCCTTCAAATCATCAACGGTCGTAATTCCGTCAATATGCACATATATCCAGTTTTGACCTACGCTAACACTATTGTTGTAGTATGCACTAACCCATGATGGCATTTCAGAAGTAGATCGGTCTCTCGCCTGTCTCTCAACAGGTAAATAACTCGATACCATGCTCAATTTATAATCAGAGACTCTTTTAACAGAGTTCATGGAAACATATCCATTGTGCGAAGTGACATTCATTCCCCATGATTCTGACCCATTCAAGGTAACAATTCCATACTTCCGTGTCACCGTGCCGTTGCTCTCATAACTATCTCCGTCATAGTAGAGTGCGTTGCCGTTGAGTTTAGGCAATCCTCGCAAGGTCACATCTCCGAGAGGATAGGAATGGAGAGTGTAGGGTTCGTACTCTCCGTTGCGAGATGAAGAGAAGTTGATGCAAATGTCGTGGTTGTAAGTGTTGCCATACGCCGTCCCCATATAGAACCTCAAAAATCTAGTGTTTGCGGCGGTTGTAAAGGTTGTAGGCGATGGAACAACACGGATGAAATTTTTGCCGTTGTCGTACTCAAAGATGTTTCCGTTAAAATTTTGACGGCAAAAATAATACTCTGTATTCGGTAACGCTGATATAAAGTTGGTGCTTCGGATGTTCGTATTTAAGCCAACATCGGAATTTACTCCCGTGCTTGTGTTTATCGTACCGCCTTCCCACTCCTCATCCCACAGATTGAACCCTGTCATATCATGGCTGACGAGGTTGCTCACGCTCTTGAGTTCGCCACTATTGTAGTCATAGTAGTCTTCCGTGAAGAATCCGTAACTCCGCAGCCATGCGAGTCCGCTACCCTGTGAGGATTGCTCAAGCGAGTAGACGTAATCTGCGATGGTAGAACCAAACATGAGGGTGAGGTCGAATATCTGAATGTCTCTGAATTTTACGGAACTTGCATTGTTAAAGTAGAAGATAAACGAGCCACTATTGGTTGGGCTTATGACTGCGGAGCACGCTTTTTCGGTGTTTGCCGTGAAACCGCTCTGTACCTTGTAAGAAGTATCTGTACCAAACATCAGATTTGTAGCAAGTGTATTAGTTGCTTTGACAAAAATCAGATATTTATGGTTCGGAGTCGATAAAATGTTTGCTCGTGGAGTATAAACACCGAGCCACGATACTGATGTTGAATTTGTAACGGTAAAAGTGTTTGTTGTACTGTCATACGTTTTAGTTCCGGCGTTTGAATTAACTTCATTTGCTCCAGATTGGAATAACTGATTCCACGCAATCGTGCCACCGACTAACTTGTCAATCTCTTTATCCCCACCGCCACCGCTTCTGCGATACAGATAGGGTGCATTGTCATGTGTAGTAAACGCCATCACTTCTGCTCCTTTATCCACTTGATGTCGGTCTTCATTTCCACTATCGCTTCGGTGAGGGACGCAAATTTTTTCGCATACGAATTGTGTGAGTCGAGCCGTTCCTCTATCCTCTTCATGCGATCATCCATCTCTTTATCTCTTGTTGCCTGATTCCGAAGAGCCTCATCCTGTTGCTTACGCATGGTGGAGATTTGATTCAGAATGCCGAGGATGCCTCCGATCACACCGATCAGGACGGAGATTGTAGTCAAGTCTAATGTCATTTTTCTCCCTCCTTAAAGAATACAGATATATGAGCCTTCAAGGTCGTTTTTGGAAAATGATTGTGTGGGATAAAACATGAATCGCCCATCCGTTTCAAGTACTGTCATTCCGGCATAAGTTCCGTTGAAAGTCCTTACAGCATTTTGTCTTGCACCCCTTGCTGATGGTGCTTGGCTTAACGTTCCCAATGTCACCCACGTTCCTGAAGTTACCGATGCAACACCAAACGCATAGGAGATGATGATAAACCCATCAACAACCCTTGCTTTGAAACTGTTTACAGTAGTGACCGTACTCGTCTTGGTGAATGTTATTTCTCCACCACCGACAGAGTGAATCGTTCCGTCTTCATCTATCGTGATGGATGTTCCATCAGGCTTCACAAGTCCGAGATCGGATGTTGTGGCAATATCTGTTGTGTTCACCTTGCCATCTAGTGCGCTTTGCAATTCGCCTACGTCCTGGAGTATCTGGTTAATCTGCGGTCCCGTTTTGCTCAGTTGATACCCTGCCATCTTCCGCCTCCTTGCTCTTGATGAATTGAATCAATGCCATGAGGGAGTTCATGTTGTCGAACCCCCTCACTTCTATCTTCTCCAATGTTGTAAGAATTGCCCTTACTTCCTGTTTTGTTAATGTCATTCTATGCTCCCCAAAACGTGATATGTTGTGCCGCCAACTGTAATGTCATACAGTCGAAGCGTTCTTCGGTTCGTGCCGTCAAAGAATGTCATCCAGCAGTTATCGCCCTGATGGTGAAGCCCTAATATCTCTCTTGAAATCTTTTTGCCGCCGTTGTCCTCTTTTCCGCTATAAAACGCTATCTTACCGCTTGCGCCGTAGTTGGAACTTTGCCATACCTGAATATCCAAGTCGGCATCAACGTTGTCAACGTTTCTCAACCTGAAATCGGAGTTCGTGGTTTGGTAAACGGGAGAATAGGTCGCCGTAGCTTGTAACCACGGAAATCCCTTATGAGGCTCATAAAGGTTCATCCCTGACCACTCCACGTTGTTGTAGTCTTGCTTATACGCTTGGACGGCAAAGACTTTTTTCTCTGAAGTCGGATGATACATGAACAGATGTACTTCCGTGTCGCTCTCGGAATCCGCGTCCAGAAGAACAACACCGTTCTGCTGAACCGACAGTTTTGACGCGAGAACGCCGTCCCTTGTGATTGCGTTGGTGTAAGTAAGACCGCCATCCTGTGATATTCCCATTCCGCCCGCAGTTATGCGGAGAAGTCCGTTTCCGTCTGCATCATAGACAGTAGCACCGCCGTTCGTTCCGTCACCGTTATCAATCCATTCCCATGTTCCTTTGGTGTTATTGATAACATCCGCAGCCTTTTGGTTTCCCATCTGCACCTCCGTCTTGGTAGCACTGGTCAACGTAAGTCCGGCAATCGTGTCGGCAATCGTGGAGCGCGGGTCGCCTATCTGCACGGAGTTATATCTCTCCAAAAGAACATCCGTTTCAATTGCGATAATCTTTGCTTTAACAGAGATTCCATAAAGAGGAAACTCCACCGTGACCGTATCACAGAGGTCGCACTTCTCCACTTCTTTCAGGTAAGAGTATTCAGCGGTCTGTCCCAAGTGAACGAAAGATACCTCGATGGAAACTTTGGGCGCGCCAAGTCCATTGTCAGAGATGTATTTCTCGGCTCTCTCTTTGAGTTGTTCTTGAGTAGGTGCTTCTTCAAATTCGGAGGATAAGTCCAAAGGAAGAACATTGTTGAATGAGAATGGTGTTTGTGCGGTGAGATAGTTTCCATTGGAGTCTGTGAGATATGCACCGCCCGCTTCAAGGAGGTAGGTTGGATTGTTCGGGTCATAAATCTCGATTATCTTTTCATCCAACTCAACAAGCTCGTCGCCGTCCACGTTCGCCCAATATGGGTAAATCCCCGTGACAACGCTCTCAAGGTTTCTCTCCATGTTGAAGTCGGTTATGTTCACTCCATAAGCGAACTTTACGCCATTGTCTGAACCACGGTTCAAGTGGAGATAGATATTGAACTTATCGAACTCATATTCTCCCTTGCCGTACACGTCCAGAATTGAGCCTTCCTGGCCTCCTAAACACGCCCTAAAGGAAGTTGGTACTTTCAAGGTATAGTTCCCTGTGACCAATTTATCTGTGTCTGCGGAGAAAGGATTGGTGACCGCTGAATGTGTGACCAATCCACTCAAAGCCGCCTTACAAGTCCCCGCCGTAAAAGGCGAAACAGGAATCCCTGAAAGGTCATAGGAGATATGATGAGCGTGAATCGTGACTATCCCGTTCAAGGGAGATTCGATGGAATATATCCTGAAGGGTTGCGGAGTACGATACGGAGAGGGTATCGCCATTATGATTGCCCTGTCCTCTATCTCGGAATAGTGTATTCCTCCAACAGGATATTGTAGGGTCAGTTCATACTCTCCGTTGCGCTCCTCCACTACTGTGCAAGATACGGCGTCAGAAAGCACTCCCAAGCCCTGATTATTAAATGAAGTTGCGGTAGATGAATACAGAATAGGTTTCATTATAGTGTCCACCACCTCGGCACCATTGTGCATGATGCGTTGTTAAATGTAATTTCGTTTTCCCCCGATTCAAGATAAGGGAAGTCTCCCGTTATCCGAATATCGGAGTTTCGATTCTCTGTGCCTGTGTATGCGTTTTGAGTCTCGCAGTCGATAACGATGGTCTTGTTGAGATTGTTGGAGATAGCGATGGAGTTTCCGTTGACCGTGAGGGTACCGCTCCCTGTTAAAGAAAAGATTGGATAGCAAGGCATCCATGAGTTGTTGATTGTCTCGCCGGAAGTCAAGGTTTGTTCGTATTCCCCACTCTTCAGCCATCTCTGAGGTTTGCAATCGAACTTAACAGTTGTTCTCCCCATATACCCCATGAAGTCCTTTAGTCTCTCCTGGTCGGCAAGTAATGCCATTCTGTATATGTCCGGGTCATAACTGTCCTCAAGTCTTAAATATCCCCTTGAACTAAGCAACCACCTTAAAATGTCCTTTGAAATCTCAAAAAAGCCCTCTTTTTTGGCGTTGAAATAGATTTCGTATTCCATTTCGACATTTGAAAATGCCCCGGTATCCAAAAGAAGGTCGCCATTCCTTCCGGGAACGGAAACCTTCTCCACTACTCTTGTCGGCACTTCCAAGTTAGGCCATTTTTCTACTTTGATGTTGAACTCCTCGGAGGAATGTCCGTTGTATATGAAATAGTTTACTGCCATACCGCCTGTTTCCTCCTTGTAGCTTCTTGCATCCTCGCCATGACTACATCCGCGATCTGATTCTCATTCATTCCCGGTGCTGCGTTCACAGTAAGGTTGATACCGCCATTAAAGTTTGTTGTTGAATAGTTTGTAGCGGCAGCCATAGCGCCGGCAGCATTAGAAGCAGCTCTCTGCACTTTCCACACGTTATCGTCAATGCCTTTTGCCAATCCTTCCATCATGTGAGGCATCCACTCCTCGTAATCCCTCAAGGGTCCTTCGTCAGGACGGGAGAAGTGCATATATCTGCGTACCGCAGCGGCAGCCGAAGACGCGGCCCTTTGGATCGTGCCGATTGACCCGCTCAATCCACTCGCGAAGCCTGAACCGGCCTCACTTCCGTATCCTGACATCTCACTGGATAATCCTGAGACACCGCTCTTTGCCGCCTGGCCTAAACGTGTTGAAGCTGATTGTGTAGGACCGTACTGTCTGTCGATGGATGTAGGGATACCTGCTATGGATTGGTTGACCTGTGAGGTCATGTCCCTGACGTTCCTTACAACCGGCACGGTTCCTTGCGAGAACCTCAACTCGTTGTCGTATGCCTTCTTAAAGGACCCCGCCATTCCGATATATCCCTGTGATACATCGTTGGTGACGCGTTCGCTCACGTTGCCCCAGTCATCAATTGCTTCCTTGATGGTGACATACGCTTCGGCGACTACGCCGATGGTCTCTGCAAGAGTCCCGAAAGTTGTAGCGGCCAACTCAGCCGCGTCCGACATCATAACGCCAAGAGCTTCCCAGTCTATTCCCTCGGCAAGTTCTTGCGCTTTGGGGATAATTTCATCTCTCAGGGTATCATTGAAAGGCTGAAACGCCGTTCCAAGTCCGTCTCTGATGGTAGTCTTTAGTACGTTGTATTTTCCTTCAAGAGTTGTAGCGCCAACCTGTGATGCCTCAAAGAATTTTCCGCCTTCCTGAGTAGCAACGTTGAGGGCGTCAACAATCATATCGAAGGTGATGTCCATCTTCTTGAGTTCTTCAACGGTCTTGCCCGTAGAGTCCGCAAGGAGAGAATAAACATCAACGCCCGCCATACCAAACTGTTTCATGTCGGTGGCGGACGCTTTTCCTACGTTCTGTATCTGTTGTAAGTTCTGGACCATACGGGTGAGTTCATCATTTCCCCCGCCGGTGGCGACAATTGCTTTCGCTAAAGAAGATACCGCCTGTTGTGACCTTGTTCCGTTTATCCCCGATGCAATCAGCATCTTGTTGGCATCAATGAGAACGTCCGCCCCGATACCAATCTGCGTTGCAAGGTCCTTCTGGTTCTGAATCAAAACCTCGGTGTTGTGCTGAGCCTCTTCTGCTCCCTGACCCGAAGTTCTAAAGAACGCGGAGATCGTCGCGGAATATCTTTCCATTTCCGCGTTGTACTCTACCGCGTCCTTGCCAACGTTCCAAATCCACTTGCCTACTGTTTTGGCGACTTTTACAAGTTCTTGTAACTTGACGATGGATTTTGCCGTATCGTTTGGGAAGTCATCCCCGAGTGTTTTCCCCGCGTCTTTGGTTTCGCTCCCAAGTTCGCGCATCTCTTTCTCGGTATCGTCCGTTTGTGTTCCCAAACGTTCCAACTGTTCCGTAGTTACCGACAGTTGGTCAGCGACTTCCCTCTGAGCGATACGGTGGTTGTTTATTTCGTTGGTAAATTCAGCTTGCTGCTGCTCGGTGAGTTTCCCGGTAGCGGCCATTTCCCTCATTCGGTTTTCGATGAGGTTTATCGCGCTCTCATGAAGGTCATACACCCTCGTCAGCTGACTGATTCTGTTTCTCAGTCCGTCTGCCGTGGTGCCGTTCTGCTCCATGCTCTTGTCGAGCAATTTAAGGGAGGAGGTAGCCTCTTTGACGTTGGACGCAATAGTCTTGAATTGGCTGGCGAACTCTTTACCGCCCGATAACAATATTCTAGTGGAAATAGATCCCGCCATTTATTTCATCCTCATTAATTCCATGAAGTTATTTGCGTTATAAGTAAACTTTTGTTTCGCGCCTTGCGCGATCAGCCAACAGGCAATCATGTTCATTATCTCCCCTTCCGTCCTTGCGACTGTTTCAGGGTAAGACAGGCCTGTTTTCATACCTGAACCGATAAGCCACGCAGTAGTGATTTTTACTGCGTGGCCTCGTCTTTTGGGTCCGGCTGAACTTCGACTGAGATGTTGTGCGACTTGATATAAGCGTCTGTTATCGCTTTCACAATGTCGCCTACCTCACGGTCCTCCATGAACAACCAGCAATCAGGGGACGGAAGGTCCTTTTCTTCAAGAAACGCCTCGATGTTCTGTTTGGAACGAAGATTTGCCGCTTGAATAAGGATCCTTGCTATTCCGATGATTCTCTCATACAGTTCTTTGTCACTTTCCACTTCAAGAAGGTCCTGAAGTTTGAAAGAACCGTATGTTTTTTCCAACTGGTCTTTAGCCCACAAAGTAAGTCGAAATTCATATTCCTTGCCAAGAATCGTGACCATTTATTCCTCCTTAGATGTTCAGGAAAGTTTTAAGAGCATCCTCTGCTGCGGTTTCCGTGTTGTAGCCTGTGTCGGAAGTATACTTCCAGTTATGGGACGCGGTGTCATCTCTCATGAAATTCGCCGTGAGTTCCATCGTCTGCCAGTCGATCTGGTCTTCCTGTGTTGCCATTTCCTCGCCATAGGGCTGAAACTTGCACTTCGGGAATACCACAGGGAAGTAACTTGTAACACCGTTCATCATTGTGCGGAAGATGAAACCAACCGCGCAATAAGGATGTGTTGCCTCGTCGCCAAACGCTACCCATCCGTCTGTTGCCTCGGGAAGCCCATAGATCAGGCGTCTCGCTGCCGCGTCAAGCCCGTCAACTGTCAGCGTGATCTCACCACCGGAGACAATGCCGTTCTCAGTCTCAGCAACGATATTGTCAGCGTAGAAGTTGTTGTCGTCAACGGTATCGGGGTCGACAGAAACTTCAACGCCCCTTGCAAGGACCTGACCGCTTGTGTAAGCGTTGGTTCCGTTGCTATTGGAATAGAGAGCAACATAAGGTTTGGAGAAACCAGTTCCTACGTTTGCCATATTTTAATCTCCTTCGTTAACTGCATTTTCAAGCCATTCATTAAACTCCTTATCCATGACCTCTTTGGCATGGTTTCGGGACTTATTCATGGCTTTCGTATAAAAATGAGTGGCCTTTATGGGAGGAACTCTTACCCCGTCTTTACGGGTATATTCCGCCCTTCCACTCTCAAGGGTCGCCGCTTTTAGGGGTTGCGGTTTACCCGGTTCGGTTCCGCCCCTTCTGTGATGGGGGACGGTATCGTAACCCATGAAATGAACGTTAGTCGCGGACTCGTTCGCATTTGACTCGATCTTGTCTGACTTCAGTTCATCTACAAGATGTTTTGTGTTTCTAGGATCGCCATGCCCTAACTCAGCAATCTTCAATTGCTCCTTAACGTGCTTAATAACAATTGCGGTTCCTGAATAAACGGTATGGCGCATGATCGGTACTATCTTCTTCGGGACTTTCGCCATTCTGTCCGCGAACTTATCAAGTTCTGAATAATTGATTCTTGTAGGCATTAACAGAACTCCGTTACCCATTCGTAGTGGATATATCCCATTTCCTCTTCATATTGGGCGGTGTTGAGATACCACCCGAACACATAAGGACCACCGTCTGCCAAAGTGTTGAAATAGTTTTCTATTAACTCTTTTGTTGCTCCGGTATCATCCTTTGTGTAGAGGGAAATGTAGACGATGGTAGTCTTTTCGGAATGACGGTTATTCGCTCTGAAGTAACTTTCATCGTCTTCCGCATAGACCCCATATTCATGGTCGGGAGCGGGTGACCATCCGAAGTGAACAAACCGCAAGCCCTCTTTAAGAGCGTTCAATCCGTTCGCTAAATCTTCAATCGTCATGTTCCGCCACCTCCCACAAACTTATCCACCTTCTGTACGGTCAAGTCGATTACCTGACCGTTTACGGGAGTGTAAGTCCTGATGATCCGATAGTACTGTCCGTTGTAGATACACAATTTCTCGCCCTGGTACTCTGAGTAATCCGTTAGGCGAAAGATAAATGAAGGTTCGATACCCTGAGCCAAAGCCTGATAAAACTCGTTATTTCTGACGCTTCTTATCTCGGCAAAGATTTCTCTCGCGTTGTCAGGGATCTCTTCAAAAACGCCTCTCGGTTCTTCGGGAACAAGGGTAATTACAGTCGCCCTTATCATTCGTTCCCCTCCCAGTCTGCGAGTCCATAGTTACTGTTTGATATGAGTTGAGCCTTCTGTTCATCGTAGGATCTCTTCAAATCTTCATAATCCTCAGGTGTTCCGAAGTTCATCCTCACATAAGTAATGATCGCCTGTTGCAACAGAGGGTCGGTAGTCTCGGAAGTTGCCGTAACACCGACAATCCCCAAGTCCGCACAAGCTGCGTTAATGAGAAGCTCGATTTCCGGGTCATACGCCGTAACCGTTATTCTCATAGCGATCTTCGTTAATTGCAGCATCTCTGCCATAGCGATTTCTCCTTAAAAAGTGGGGCGGATTTCTCCGCCCCTTTTAGTCTTATTACGCCTTCTTGAGAAGAGCGAAGTGTTTGTCTGCGACAACGCCAGTTCCGAGGAACCACTCACCGAGAATTTCAACAATGTTTGCTTTCTTCTGGGTGTAGGGGTCGAAGGTGTACTCAATGCCGTCACCGTTCGGAGCGGTTGCGATCGTTCCGTTGCGGAGGTCGCCGAGGATTGCGTAAACGGCACCGGAAGCAGCTGCGGAGTATGCCGGGAGTGCATCGGTGGTGATTACGTCATATCCCTCAAACGGGTCTGCGTAGAACTGACCGCTGTAAACGGCAGCCTTGAAAGCGGCCTTTGTCTGCGGGTTCATGATGAGAACCTTGCTGCCGGCCTCACCTGTGATAAGTCCTTCAAGCTGAGCAACTACGCCAAGAGCGGGAGCGGCGGTGATAGCACCAGCGGACGGAGAAGACGCGGTAGCGGTCTGAGGAAGACCGGCGATCTGTCCGATAAGGCGGGATGCCGCTTTCTTGATTACGCGATAGCCGATTTCGTCATACAGATAGTCGAGGAAACGTCTGCCACGGAAACCAAGTACCTGTTTGGAAACGCCCTTCCACTTTTTAATATATTCGGGCTTGATCTCGACTGTTCCGAGTGTCAGAGTTTCCTCATCAACCGGGTCGCCGCCCTCGGTGTGAACAACTGCGTCACTTGCGCTCAGCTCAAAGTTCACCTTGTAGTTGCCAACTCCGTCGAGCTTCGGAACATAACGCATGATCTCATCACGCTCCCAAGCGGTACGGACTCCCTCTTCTACGAAAGTAGGAACGGCAACATCGCCCTCTACGTTCTCGGAAAGAAGTGCTGCGCGGAGTTCGCTATCGTCTCCGCTCTTAACGGCCTCTGCATAGAGGTCAATGTACTTATCAGTGTTTCTGAACTCTTTGATATCCATGACGGATTCCTTTCTTTCTTCTGCTTCAAATGTTTCTACGGATTTGCCCTCACCCTCGGAAATCTTGTCGAGGATCGCGGACCTTTTTTCCTGTTCCTGACTTCTTTTTTCAAGTTCTTCGTTGATAGACCTTACCTCTTCATCAAGAGAGTCGAGGTCTGCCTCAGGAGAATCAAGAAGTCCACGGATCTCGGAAAGTCTCTCTTCCAGCTCTTCGCTGGACGTTGTTTTCAGTTCCATGATTATCTCCTTGTGTCGATCAGTAACCTGATCCGTTTCTTCTGCTGCTCCCTCTTAAGGAACTCCTCCTTCGCCTTCTCGATCTCTCCGTCTATGTAGGAACGGGCGGCAGCAATATCTGTGTTGGGGTTCGCGGGTAACGAAACGGCGCTTACGTCATATATGCGCTTTATATGGCGTATCGTTCTAATATGGTTGGTTTCGTCATACTCGTTCCGGTCTACCGTGAACGCCCAAGACATTTCTTTCACCATGCCGGAATCAATGTTCTCAAACATATTCCGGGCATCACTTGTTTTGGATAAGTCTGCTTCAACTTTCAGACCATGCTCATCTGTTGAGAGTTTCAGGGTTCCGTTGGACATTCTCGCGAACACCATCCCTGAATGGTCATACTGGAAAATAACATCAGACATATCCGTGTCGGCATCGATTGCGTTAGGATCAATCTGCTCCTTGTAATCGATTCCCTCATAAGAAAAGAGCGTGTATGGATCACTGAAAGTGGTCGCATACCCGCTCACTCGATATTCTTTTTCTTCGTTCCCTAGCATCCTTTCAAGGGGTATGGAACGATATTCTCTCTCATTCGGTAGGTAAGGCATCTTCGTCCTCCTCTTCTGTATCTTCTGTAGTTGGATTTTGTTGCGGCCCGACATAACTCGGTTTGCCTTCCTGGACGAAATAGTATTCGCCACGGATAGGCGACTTCTGCCCTTCTCCGTCGGGGAGAGGCGGCATATTGAAGAGTTCCCTGATCTCATCAATCATGGCAAGACCTCTGTCGGCCATAGCGTTCGCAAGTTTGATCTTGTTTCCGATACTCATGTTGGAAAGTCTGTTGGAAGATACTTCGATAATGTTTCCGTAAGACCTCTCAGTATCGGAAATCAGCATATTTGTAAGAACCTCCGCCAGCTGAATAGCGAAGGGTTCTACGGCACCCGCATAGAACGCATCGATTTCCTCTGCGGTGGCGCTATTCTGAATGATCTTCTCATTCACTCCGAAGTAGTCAAAAACGTTGGTCTGAATGAGTTTCTGCTGAGCGGCGTCTACCACATAAGGTTTGCTCTCGATCTGTTTAACGTCTTTATAGGTGTTCGGGAACAAGAGGAAACCTGAGTTATCTTCATCACTTGCGAGGTTGTATTCCGTGAATCTTTTTCTTTCAGCGGCAAGGTCAGCCGAGTTGGTGAAGTTCGTGATAGTCGCCATGAAGCGGTATGTCGAACTGTTCTTTACGCCCTCTTTGATTGCCTGGTTCTGCAAATGAATCAAATCGAGCGTAGGCCCGAGCGACTGAGATTTGTCTCCAAAGAAATCGGATTTCATCTGAAAACGGGTCATAATGCCGCATTTTTCTAATTCAACCGCAGCCCTCTGTCCGTCATGGAACTCGATTCTCAGATAAACCACTCCCTGATATTCCGAAAGTTCGCACCGTCTTGGGTAGATGGGATAAATTCCCGTTGTTTCGCCGTAACGGTTGATTACCGGAACAATGACCGCCGTATTCTGCGTATAGAGTATGGTGGCAAGCCTATAAAGAAACTGTGACCAGGTACTCCATTCAGAGGGTGCCCTCTTGAGTTTCTTCTGTAACGAAGGGTTGCCCGGTCCTCTCCATTCGACTTGAAGTTTTGAACAATACCTTGCGATAGCATCAATGGACGCTCTCACAAGCTCCTGTTCGTATAGTTCCCCTTGCCACGTTGTGAAGTGCGGTTCATAGGCGGTCAGCGTCTTAAAAGTGTTGCCGCCCACATACCTTTCTTTCTTGGGAAAGAGAAGTTCAAAAAGTCCCATGTTTTTACCTCATGTTTTGTAAGCGTTGACCATCTTCCGCCCAATACTTCTGTCTGCCTATCATGGCATCGATGATTGCCGCCATTCCGTCTATATGGTCTGTTTGCGATATTTTTACCAGTTTCACCCTCTCCGTCTGGCTTTCCATTTTTAAAGCCGCGTTGAGTAAGTGAACTTTCAGGAGATCGTTGTCTCCTATGTCAATTCTTCCGTCTTTTATCATGCCCTCAAACTCTGCGATACCGGGCGTCATGTTATAGCCCTGTGTGCAGTCATCTGTAAGGCATCCGAAGGACTCAAGGTCTTTTATCAGGTATTGAGCCGAGTACCTATCGTACATAACTCTCAAGGGATACAAGTGGTAGTGATTGATGATGTTCGTGATGTAGTCATAACAATCCTGATAATCAATCACGTTCGCCCCGGAGAGCTGTAAAAATCCCCTTTGGACGTAGATGTTATACGGAAGGTTATCTCTCGCCGTTGCCTCTTCCAATTTCTCAGAGGGCATGAAAAACTTACCGAAGATGTGAATGATGTTATTCTTCTGCACCAGCCACATCACCGCGCTGAGGTCCGTTGTGCGAGACAAGTCAATGCCTATCATGGCGTAGTGTTCGGAGTAATTCTCAGGAAGAACCGGCACTCCGGTGTACGCCCTTTCGACATCCACCGCGTTCAAAAATGCTTGGCTGGATGATTGTTTCACGTTGCAGTATTTGACGATAAATTCCGCTTTCTTCTGCAAGGATCCTTCCGCTACCGCAAGTTCCTCAAGAAGATAATCGAGCGTGACAGATACGCCCAAATTGGGATTGGATTTCTGCCATTCATTCGCGTCATTCCAAAGTCGAATATCGTCAATTGCATAGATAACAGGAAGAAACCTTGTTTCCCTTGAGTCGCCTTTTAAAAGCCTTGTAGCGCGTTTAAAGAGTTCATCGTACGGCCCCTCGTTCTCATATCCAGCTGAGGATATTGAGATAAGCAAGGGTTGTTTTCTTGCTCCCTGAGAAGATTTCAGAACTTCATAGAATTTGTTTCCGCCATTGGCCGAGTAACTTGCGATCTCGTCACATATTCCGAGAGAGATGTTCAGACCATCGGATTTCTTTGCACTAAACGCCAAAGGTTTCACAGAAGAGTTTGAGGACTCGATATAAACATCCGTTCTTCTCTTTTTGACCCTCTTCCTTAAAGAAGGTTCCTTGTCGCACATTTGGTAAAAATTGTTGTACCCGATCTCGGCCTGTTCCAATTTGGGAGCAACGAAATAGATCCTCGCGCCGTACTCCCCATCAGCGAAAGCGCAGTAGGCGGCAATAGCCGAAAGTAGTAAAGTCTTTCCGTTTTTTCTTCCCACTACAAGGAATATCTCCCGGAATTGCCTGTTACCCTGTTTATCTACAACGCCAAAAACAATGCTCAGAAACGCTTTCTGCCACAACTCAAGTTTTATCTTGCCGGGCGCTAAAGGCCCTTCCGCGTGGCGACAAAACGTTTCGATGAAGTCTATTGCGTGATTCGCTTTCTTCTGGTCAAAGAAAAACTTTTTATCCTGAAGTCCGTGGACGATATATTCATAAATCAGGGTGATCCAAAGACCCACCGTATAGGTTCCGTCTTTAATCCCCTGATAGTACTGATAGATATAGTTCATGAGTTCACGAACTTTTCAAATTCATCCTCAGGTTCCTTGACGGGTGCCTGAGCCAATATTTTTAAAAGGGTGTCCATCGTTCTGTTCGCCGAGTTGGAAGTATTGTTGTACTCCTTGACCGCCGGGTGAACATAGAAGTTCGGACGCCCTTTCACATATTCTTTTTCAACTATCGTGTCGGAGTTTTCGATTACCTCCTCCAACTTTTTGAGGTTCTTGATCTGCGTGTCATACCTCTCAAGGGTTGTCATGAACTTGTAGTCCTGGTCTAACCCCTTTTCCTTTGCTCCTTCCAACAACTTCTTGCGAAGTTTGTCGAAATCCTTTGCACTCTTTGCCATTCTCCTTTGCCCTTTCCTATTCCACAAAAAATTTGAACGTTCTCGCCCAGTTCTTCTATCC
>Ga0256404_1007847_pt1 | contig 16544 bp, 15 predicted proteins | sample RumenRJG_01DNA_FD_185990 | JGI IMG/M metagenome (GOLD analysis project Ga0256404, IMG submission 185990) | Bovine rumen microbial communities from Lethbridge, Alberta, Canada - RJG_01 | ecosystem: Host-associated > Mammals > Digestive system > Stomach > Rumen | place: Canada: Alberta | collected...
AGAGCTGGATGGAAATAAGTATAAACAGTTGTTGGCATCATACAGAAGCTTAATAAATCAATCACGTATACAATATCGCAGAGTTTGCATTAAATATAAGATTCTAAAATATCCTATGTCTAGAGCTGTTGCACAGTTGTTATATTGTCACAAATAATAGAAATCGGTAATTCATAATGAAAATCAGGTTTTGTAAGTCTGGAGACCTAACAATTAAATATAACATTTTATTTGTTGCAGTATATGCATTATGTGCCTGCTTATACCTTGCGGATTTTTACTCGGTTGCAGGTATTATTATGATGATATATAGTGTGGCACAATATATCTATATATCAAAAACAAGAAATACATTACTGGATTTAAAGGCTATCTTTATTCTGACCTGGTGCATGACATTTGGCATGGCAATGTTGCGGCTTTTGGCATATGAATTCAAATGGAGTACCAAGTTCCTCTTTGCTGAATTCTTAGGGATGTTTGTACTCTTGATTGCGATAGATATCGGAGCAGGGTTCTTTAATTCTAGCAGAATTGAGAAAGAAAGTGATTACTTCGATAATGATAGACCCTTTTCGAAGAAGCTTTATAACTTCGTTTTATTCTTTGTAGGATTTGCTTTTGCATGTTTCGCAATTAATTACTTAAGAACAGGAATTATTCCATTATTTTCATCTAACAGAAGCGCATATGTTGAAATATCTAGTAAATTCTTAGCACTTGAAATTGGCATGGCCCCAGTATCTGGCATGGCATATTATTGCTTGACAGGTAAAGGAATAAATAATTTACAGAAGCTGGTTATGTGGCTATGTATTGGCTTAAATGTTTTTGTTTTTCCTATATTGAATTTATCCAGAGGAAACCTTGTCGCAAATATTGTTATGTTTTTTGCGGCTTTTTACTTTTGCTCACCAAATTTAAGAAAATCTCTCAGAAGAATATTTTTCATTGCCTTAATAGCAATATTTTTCCTCACATTAAAAAGAGATTTTTCTGCACTTCAGCTTTCTACTTATACCCCGCCATTTCTACAAGATAAACCAACATTAGCAAGTATGTTCGTTTATTTGACTAGTTCACATGATAATTTTGCATTAAATATTGATAACTTTTCAAATTTTTCACACGGCTGGGGAATGTTTGAAATGTTCAATGAGTTCTTGAATATTCAATGGATTGAAGATATTGTGCAGAACTCATATAACTCACTTGACAGGGTTCAGCTTTTCCTTAATGTGAATGATATGTTTGGATCATTTTATTATGATCTTGGATTCTTTGGAATTATTCTATGGGATTTATTATGGGGAATTCTTTGGGGAGTTACAGAGAAGTGGTTTGAAGCAGAAAATAGTCCAATAAGTTGTATGGCATATGGCATTTCATTATATTGTGTTGCGTTTGCCTTCTTTACTGATAAGACAGGCTTTGTTTCGTTCATGTGGTATGGAATGACATTTTTGTGCTCGGTTGTTATGCACGTCAATATAAAAACTGAATATAGCGACCAATTTAATAATATATCAAGAGGATGATAATGACGGGATACTACATTACTCAATGGGATAACGATGAACAGGGAATGTATTCAGGACCTGCGAAAAAAATAAATGCCCAAATTAAAGCTCTTCGGGAAAGCGATCTTCAGATAAAACTTGTTTGCCCGCATCATAAATTAAGACCGGTGTCTAAAATGATGAAGATTTGGGGGCAAGTGTATTCAAGACTTCCTTTTACTGAGGCAAAAAAATATGAGGATTATGTTCCTATTCGAATGCCGAATATTTCAAAAATAAGAAATAGTGATTTTCTCTACATCCGCTTTTGGTGGGGAGATTATCCTTTTGGTAGAGCCATTCAGAAGCTAAGAAGGCAAAATCCCAATGCAATAATATTCCTTGAATTTCCTGATTATCCTTATTTGATGAAAGCGCCAGGCTTGAAATATCTTTATATGAGGATAAAAGATATTAATTGCAGCAAAAAATATAAAAAGTATGTAAATTATATGGTCACTATGAGCCATGAAAAAAGTATATATGGGGTGCCTGCAGTCCATATGTACAATGGCGTAGACGTTGACAAGATTGCAAAACGTATTCCTTCAAAACAGAATAATACAATAGTTTTAGGTATTGTAGCTAATATTCAGCGTGCCCATGGAATAGATAGAGTGATTAAAGGGCTAGGAGAATACTATAAGAAAGATCATAACGAAGATATTTATATATATGTCATAGGCGGAGGACCAGAATTGGAACTGCTTAAAAAATTAGCAAAGGAATATGGCATAGAAAATAAAGTCGTTTTTTGGGGCTTTAAATATGGAAAAGAGCTAGATCGGATTTTTGATGAGATTGATATAGGGTTGGATTTTCTGGCGCTCTTTAGAGACAATATTGAGGTTAGCAGTTCCCTTAAATCAAGAGAGTATTTGGCAAGGGGGATTCCGGTAATGAGTGCTGCGTATCTTGATGTTTGTGAAGATTTCAACTTCAAGCATTTATTAAAGATAGAACCAAACGACACACCTATTGACATGGACAAAGTAGTTGAGTTTTACCATGATCAGTATAAGGACGGAGCTGAAGCGGTCGTAGAAGACATCAGAAAGTTTGCATATGATCATGTTGATACAACAAAAACTATGATGTTTGTGAAAAGTATTTTAGAGGAAAAGCATTCAAAGTAATACTACTATGAACGACAAAAACTATTATATACATGACACTTCAATAATCGATGACAACGTTGAGATAGGAGACGGAACCAGTATATGGTGCTTTTCTCATGTGCGGTCAGGAGCTCGTATTGGTAAAGATTGCCACATAGCTCAGAACGTATATGTAGATAAAGATGTACGCATTGGAGATGGAGTTAAACTCGAGAACAACGTCTCTGTTTTTGAATGCGTCACATTGGAGGACTTTGTCTTTTGCGGCCCATCCTGTGTTTTTACAAACGATCTGACACCACGTGCGAGATATAAGAAGGGAACAAAAGGGTATAAACAGACAATAGTCCATCATGATGCAACGATTGGTGCAAACGCTACGATAGTTTGTGGAAATGAGATCGGTGAATACGCGACCATTGGGGCCGGTGCAGTTGTTACAAAAGATGTATCTGCACATGCTTTGATGCTTGGAGTTCCGGCAGAACAGAAGGGATGGGTATGCGAGTGCGGTCAGGTTCTCAAGCGTACATCTTCAAATCATTACTGCTGCCCTGACTGCCAGAGAAAGTATATCTACAAAGATAAGAAATTCACAGAAGATACAGAAGAAACGGAAAGTTAATAAGTAGGAGAGTTTATGGATTCAGCTAATATTGTTGTTTTTGGCATAGGTTATGTGGGGTTAAGCAATGCCATATTACTTTCACAGCACAATCATGTAACTGCTATTGATATAGTGCCTGAAAAGGTAGATATGATAAATAATCGGAAATCTCCACTGATTGATAAGGAGATTATTGATTATCTGTCACATCATGATCTTGATTTGACAGCAACGCTTGATTATGAAGGGCCTTGCAGAAATGCAGAGTATGTTATTATTGCTACTCCGACCAATTATGATCCGGATAAGAATTATTTCGATACAAGCTCTGTAGAAGATGCTATTGAGAAGGTACTTGCGGTAAATACAAAAGCTTATATCGTTGTCAAATCGACAGTGCCTGTTGGATATACAGAGAACGTAAGGAAGAAATACAAGACCAGTAATATTATCTTCAGCCCGGAATTTTTACGTGAAGGTCATGCTCTTTATGACAATCTTTATCCAAGCCGTATCGTGATAGGAACACCAAAGAATAATCTCCGTGTGCTTGAGGCTACTCAGAAGTTTGCTTTCCTTCTCCAGGAAGGTGCCATCAAAGAGAATATTCCAACTTTGTTTATGCAGTCAACAGAAGCAGAAGCAGTAAAACTTTTCGCAAATACTTATCTTGCTGTTAGAGTTTCCTACTTTAACGAACTTGATACCTATGCGGAAGCAAAAGGACTTGATTCGTCTCATATCATCGAGGGTATGTGCTTAGATCCAAGAATCGGGAAGAACTACAACAATCCGTCTTTTGGATATGGGGGATATTGTCTGCCGAAGGATACGAAGCAGTTACTTGCTGACTATGAAGAACTGCCACAATCGATGATCAGTGCTGTGGTTGAAAGCAATGTAAAAAGGAAGGAATACATTGCCGAGAAGATCATTGAGCAGGTGAAGAAGAGTGGCCAAAATGTTGTAGGTATCTATCGGCTTACGATGAAAGCAAATTCCGATAACTTCCGTCAGGCCAGCATCATAGATGTTATCCATCTATTGAAAGATAAGAACGTAGAGCTTGTCATATACGAGCCTACCCTAAAGGACGATGATTTTGAAGGTATCAAGGTGTTTAAGGATATCAATGAGTTCAAAAATGCAGCGGGAATCATTGTCGCGAACAGATATGTAGACGAACTAAATGATGTCCAAGACAAGGTATATACGAGAGACATATACAGAGAGGACTAAATAATCATGGAATTGATTCAGCTAATGAATGTGCAGAAGCAGCATGAGGAGCATCAGGATGAGATCGAGGCTGCTGTGATCAAGACCCTTCGCAGCGGGCGTTATATCGGCGGACAGGAGGTCACTTTCTTCGAAGAAGAGTTTGCAAAATATGAAGGTGCAAAATATGGAATATCTTGTGGAAATGGCACAGATGCTTTGATCCTTGCCCTTAGAGCATTAGGCATCGGTGCGGGCGATGAAGTTATTACGACGGATTTTACCTTCTTTGCAACAGCAGAGAGCATCGCAGCTGTTGGAGCCACACCAGTATTCTGTGATATTAACTTTGACACATACTGCATAGATCCGGCATTAGCTGAAGAAAGAATCACTGATAAAACGAAAGCCATTATTGCAGTTAATTTCTATGGCCATAGCTGTGATATGGATGCGCTATGGGACATTTGTCATAGGCATAACATTAAACTCATTACAGATTGTGCGCAGTCTTCTGGCACTGAGTATAAGGGAGAGCGTAGGGGTACGCTTGGTGATGTATCTTGCTTTTCGTTTTTTCCGACCAAGGTTTTAGGCTGTGATGGTGATGGAGGAATGGTTCTGACGGATGATCCTGAAGTCGCAAAAGCGTGCCGCAGCCTGAAGGTTCATGGTTCAGGATCAGATGGCTTGGATACATTGGGAAGACTATACGCGATGCAGGGAAAGAAAATCCCTGATTCAATGCCTAGAGGAACATCAAAGTATTACAACTACCTGGTTGGCTATAATACGAGATTGGATGCTGTTCAGGCGGCAATACTGAGGGTTAAGCTTAAGTATATGGATTCTTTTGTTGAAAGACGTCGCAAGAATGCACAGCTTTATAATGAAGCGCTTAAAGGCGCAAGTTATAAGACTCCATTTGAGGCGGATTACACGAAACACGCCTATTATCTTTATGTACTTCAACATGAAGACGCAGGCAGAATCATGACGAAACTGCACGAGCAGATGGTTCCATGTGGGACATACTATCCGGTACCTATGCATTTGCAGGGAGCGTTTGCTGACTTGGGATATAAGGAAGGTGACTTCCCAAATACTGAAAAAGCGGCGAAGACAACATTTGCGATTTCTGTCTATCCTGAACTTACAGACGAAGAACGTAGCTATATTATTCAGAAGCTCCTGGAGGTTGAACGATAATGAAGTATGCTTTGATCGGTTGCGGACGTATTGCCGTCAATCATGTGAAAGCGGTAAATAACAATAATCTTGAATTCGTAGCAGCTTGTGATACAGTACCGGAAAACATCGATATTCTTTTTGGAAAGCAAAAGCCAAATCATGAGGAGAAAATTAAGCGTTACACAGATTACAAGAAGATGATCGAAGAGAATCCGGAGCTTGAGCTTGTATCCATTGCAACGCCGTCTGGGCTTCATGCAGAAATTGCTCTGTTCTGTATTGATCATGGAATTAATGTAATCATTGAAAAACCGATGGCAATGTGTATGTCCGATGCCGATGAGATCATTAGAAAATCAGAAGAGAAGGGCGTTGTGGTCTCAGCCTGCCATCAAAATCGCTTCAATATTGCTGTTCAGAAGATGAGGACAGCCCTTGATAAAGGCCGTTTTGGCAAGATTAGTCACGGTAGCATTAATGTCCGTTGGAACAGAAACAAAGCATACTATGATCAGGCTCCTTGGAGAGGTACCTGGCAGGATGATGGCGGATGCCTTATGAATCAGTGTATTCATGGAATTGACCTCCTTCGCTGGATGATGGGAAATGAAGTAGATACCGTCTACGGTGTTACCCGTCAACAGTTCCATCATTATCTGGAAGCAGAGGATATTGGTATGGCGGTCGTTACCTTCAAAAATGGAGCAGTAGGAACGATTGAAGGAACAACGAACGTTTATCCCAAGAATTTGGAGGAGACATTATATCTGTTCGGAGAGAAAGGGACAGTAAAGCTCGGCGGAACCAGCTGCAATAATATCGATGTCTGGGACTTCGCAGACGAGACTGAAGCAGATAAGCAGAACAAGGGACTTGAAGAAGCTACCAGCAATGTATACGGCAACGGGCATACAAGTCTTTTTGCGGATGTGATCGACAGTATTGAAAATCATCACAAGCCATATGTTGATGCAGTCGCTGGTCGTAATGCTTTGGAGATGATCCTTGCTATTTACAAGAGTATGAAGACAGGACAACCTGTTAAGTTTCCTCTTACAGATTTTGCCAGCACTGAAATGAAGGGAACGTTCTAAAAAAAACTATGAGGTTAATCCATGAATGACAAACTGATTATTTCTAGTAATATTACATTGCTTGAAGCAATGAAATATATGGATGAAATTGAACGGAAACTACTTATAGTATGTGATGGCAGAAAATTCCTTGGATTAATCAGTGTAGGTGATATTCAAAGAGCAATACTGAATAAGTGTAGTCTTTCGGATTTGGTCACAAATCATTTCAGAGATGATATTCTTTTTGCTAAGAGCACAGATGATATAAAAAATATTCGAAAGCTGATGATGGAAAACCGCATTGAATGTATGCCGGTTGTAGATGAAAATGGATTACTTGTAAACATTATTGAGTGGTCGGATGTCATCAGTAAAGATTTTGGCAAGATTGTAGAACCGGTACATTGTCCGGTTGTAATCATGGCAGGAGGGAAGGGAACGAGACTTAAACCGTTAACAAATATTATTCCAAAGCCACTGATTCCAATATCCGACAAAACTATTATCGAAGATATAATGGATCGGTTTGTCACTGCAGAATGTCACGACTTTTACCTGTCTTTAAACTATAAGGCAGATACGATAAAGGACTATTTTCACAATCTCAATAATAAAGAGTACAATATCACGTATTTGATGGAAGAAAAACCATTAGGTACGGGAGGAGCTCTTTATTTTTTGAAGAATAAGATTAAAGAAACATTTATAGTTTCAAATTGTGACATTATCGTAGATATTAACCTTTCTGATCTCCTTAAATATCATAAGGCTAATCATAATGTTGCTACGATGGTTTCGGTGATCAAGAACATTGATATACCATACGGAATTTTAGAAACGAAAGAAAATGGTATGCTTTATTCGGTTAAGGAAAAGCCGACATTGACATATCAGATCAATTCAGGGCTATATGTTCTTGAACCGGAAATGTTGAATTTTATAAAGCAAGAAGAAATGATACATCTCCCAGATTTGCTTTTAAGAGCAAAAGATGCTGGTAGGAATATAGGTGTTTTTCCTGTATCAGATGGATCTTGGTCAGATATGGGAAATTGGAATGAATACTTGGAAGTTATAGGAGAAAAGACTTCTTCAGAATAAGTTGTTATTCTGCACAAAAGGTGATTTATTAAATGTCGGAAAAGAAAAATTTTATTTCAAACTTTCTAGTAATAGGCTCTAGCACTATTATTAATATGCTGATTAGCCTTATTACGACCCCAATAATCACCAGAATAGTAGATCCCGATGTATATGGACAATTGTCAATTTTTAACATATATACAGGCATTGCTGTAATGGTCCTTTGCTTAGGGTTAGATCAGGCTCTGGTTAGATTTTTTTATGAGGAAGATACCATTCAATATAAAAGTTCATTACTTAGAGCATGTACTATTTACCCAGTAATAATAACCATACCTATTCTTGGCATTGTTATATGCCTTGCATGCTTTCATATAGTAAAATTTGAATTTTCATCGCTTATTGTAGTTTTTTTATGCATAAATATTTTCGTTAATCTCATAAATAGAATCGCTGTATTAGTTTTGAGGTTAACATATCAAAGTGATAAATATGCAATAAGTAATATAATTACTAAAGCTGTTAATGTTTCGCTTATTCTTATTCTTGTTTTTTCCGTGAGGAAGCATTATTTTCTGTTAATGGCAATTGCAGCAGTTGCTTCGATATTAGCGTCGACCATCTATGCTATCGGTTCCACCAAAGAAATATGGAACTTTAACAATGCTACTGTTTCGGTAGATATTAAGGCTATTTTTAGATATGGTCTACCGCTTATTTTTTCACTTGGAATAACTCAGTTGTTTCAAGCTCTCGATAAGATTTCGTTAAATATGTATCGAACATATGAAGAGGTTGGGATATATTCAAGTGCAATGAGTATTATTTCCGTATTTGCAATAATTCAGTCAACCTTCAATGCATTATGGGGACCTATGCAAGTTGAGCATTATACAAAGCACCCCGAAGATACACAATATATTTCAAAGGCAAATGGATATATTACAGCGATAATGTTTTTTATCGGCCTTAGTCTAATACTTGTAAAAGATATTTTTGCTCTTCTCCTAGGCCCAAAGTTCCGAGAGGCAGCTTATATTATGCCCTTTCTGATTTTTAATCCCATAATGTATACAATTTCTGAAACAACGTGCTCAGGCATTGAAAAATCAAAAAAGACGTATTTGAATATTGTTATTGCAATTATTGCTTGTGTAGCTAATTTTATAGGAAACACGTTATTAGTTCCTGCGCTAGGAGGAAAGGGAGCTGCAATTTCTACTGGATTGTCTTATATTCTCTTTTGGGCTGCAAGAACTGTATTTTCTAATAAATATTACTATATTGATTATCATATAAAAAGATTTATGATAATAACGTTAATATCTATAGCTTATGCTGGATATAACACATTTTTCAAGATGAATATTGTTTCTGTGGGCTTATATTGTTTTTGCGTCTTAATATTAGGCATTTGCTATAAAAATGAAATATCTGGTGTTTTTACAATGATTAAGAAGTATATAGCTCAAAGTAAACTGAGAAAATGATTTATCGTATCTGTAAATTTGCCTGTCAAGAAGGAGAAAATTCTTTGATAACTGTTGTTGAGTTATGTTCGTTTCATAGCGTCTTTAATGATAGCCTGGTAAAGTACTTAAATATTGCGCCGAGCTTTAAAGATAAATATGAAGTTAAGATAATATATTTAGAAGATGAATATAAAAAGTTTATTGATGAAAATAATATTAAACCTTCCAATAAAATAACAAGGCAAGTTTCATATGTTAGATTTGGAAAATGGGTAAACAAGAAATTCCACTTTAATAAAAATAAGGATATTATAAACATACAATTTGCAAATCCGCATGTGCTGTATTTAATTCCATTTCTTAAGAAGAATTTTTTGAAAATATTTTTAAGCTTTTGGGGAAGCGATTTGTTTAGACAAAAAAAGGCTGTCTTTAGTATAATGCAGCCCTTATTCGGTATGTGCAATTCCATTACTTTTGAAACAGAAGAAATGGTTAACTATTTCAAAAAGAATGTATCAACTAAATATAATACGAAGTTAAGAATAGTTGGACACGGAAGCACTGTAATTGAAAATATAAAAAATATCTCTTCCGAATATGTCGAAGTATTCAGAAATAAATGGGGTATCCCATCAGATAAGAAAAATATTGTAATAGGCTATAATGGATTTAGGGCTCAACAGCATATTAGAGCAATTGAATCTATTTACAGAACACAAATAAATCCAAATGATATATTAATAATCCTTCCTTGGACTTATGGTAATGAAGATGTTGCATATCGCGCAGAGGTAGAGGCTTCGCTTTCTGGAAAGTTTCAATATTTGTTTATAGATAAATTTCTAACTGATGATGAAGTTTCAGCATTGAGAGTTGTCACAGATATACTTATTCAAATACAGACAACTGATGCATTATCATCGTCAATGTTAGAAACACTGTATGCAGGAAATCAAGTAATAACTGGAAGTTGGCTTCCGTATGAAAGTGCAATAAACGAAGGAATAACTTTGAACTTAGTGGATGATCCTAAGGATGTAGGGGAAAAACTAAAAGAAATATTGAATGCGAATGTTAATCAGGAGCAGATTAAAAGAAATAAAGATATAGTATATGATATTTTAAGCTGGGAAAGTGGAATAAAGAATTGGATTTCTTTATATATAGATTAAGCTAGGAATTTGTAGGAGAATGATAAAATATGATAAATCTTGATCAATTTATATCTACATATGTGACGCATAGACCAGTTAGTATGTTTTCAGCTGATATAAACCACTGGAAAATCAAATTACAGGAAAAAATCGGCGAAAAATCTATTCTTGTTATTGGCGGTGCTGGATCAATTGGTTCCTCATATATAAAGGCAATTCTTCCATTTCGGCCATCATCTCTAATAGTAGTAGATATCAACGAAAATGCGCTTGCTGAGCTCACACGCGATCTCAGATCTACGAAGGGAATGTATGTACCAGATGAGTATATTCCATATCCTATGGATTTTGCATCCCCAGTATTTGAAAAGATGTTTAGAAATCATGGCGGCTTTGATATAGTGGCAAATTTCTCTGCTCATAAGCATGTTCGTTCTGAAAAGGACATCTATTCAGTGGAAGCACTTCTTCAGAATAATGTTCTGCATGCGAAGAAACTTTTGGATCTTTTAACAGAATTTCCACCTGAAGAATACTTTTGCGTCTCTACAGATAAAGCTGCCAATCCTGTAAATATTATGGGAGCTTCTAAGAGAATTATGGAAGATGTGATCTTCTCGTATTCAGATAAGTTCCCAGTGAAGACAGCGCGTTTCGCGAATGTAGCCTTTTCCAATGGATCTCTTCCTGCAGGATTTATAGCTAGATTACAGAAACTGCAGCCTATCTCTGCGCCTTCAGATGTGAAGCGTTATTTTGTATCTCCACAGGAATCCGGGCAGATTTGCATGCTGGCATCAATGCTTGGCGGCAATCGTGAAATTTTCTTCCCGAAGCTTCGAGAGGCTCAGATGATGAGTTTCGACAAGATAGCTACGGCATTTCTTCATGAGAATGGTTATGAAGTATTGGAATGTAGTTCGGATGAAGAGGCTGTAGACAAAGCTGAAGAACTGAAGAAAGGGTCAAAGCTTTATCCAGTTCATTATTCTGGATCTAACACTTCTGGAGAGAAGCCTTATGAGGAGTTTTTTACTGAGACAGAGTCTGTGGATATGGACAGACTTCAGGCTCTTGGTGTTATTACAGGAAAGACTATTCCTGATAAGGGAAGAATTGATGATTTGTTTGTAAAGCTTGAATCTATATTTGATAAAGATAGCACTACGAAGGAAGACGTAGTTAGAGCGATAAAAGAATATCTTCCAAATTTTGAACATATCGAGACAGGAAAATCACTCGATTCAAAGATGTAGGAGAGAATATGTTTAATCTAATGTTCATTACAAATAATCCTGAAATTGCGCTTATTGCTGAAAACAGTGGGGTTGATCGAATTTGGATTGATCTTGAAAGAAACGGAAAAAAAGCACGTCAGGGAGATAATACATGGATTAGCGATCATACTATTTCCGATATTTCAAAGGTACGTCAGGTATTGACAAAATCGCAAGTATTAGTACGAGTGAATCCGTGGGATGCGAATAGTGGTAATGAGATCAACGATGTTGTAAAACATGGCGCCGATATCATTATGTTACCAATGTGGAAGAATGCGACCCAAGTAGAGCAATTCTATAAGGCTGTAAATGGAAGGACACATACTATTCTATTACTTGAGACAAAGGAAGCTGTGGAGTGCTTGGATGATATTATTTCGATGCACCCAGAAGAAATTCATATTGGGCTTCGAGACCTTTCTTTGTCATACGGAATAAAATCAATTTTTCAATTGTATGATACAGAAATCTTGGAGGGTATAGCTTCTAAGCTAAGGAAGGCAAATATTAAATTTGGCATAGGCGGTGTCGGAAAGTTCGGCGTTGGTTTAGCTCCTGGCCCTGAGATGATATTGGTAGAAGATTATAGATTAGGTGCATCAGCAGAAATATTATCAAGAACGTTCTGTGATATTGAATGCCTTGATATAAATGAAATAAATTCCTCTTTCAAATGTGGAATAAAAGAGTTTAGAAAGTGGGAGAGACTTGCAGAAGCGATGCCAGGCGAAATATTACAATATAACCATACAGCTATGATACATGAACTGCGGGCATAAGTTTTTATTCTAATTATTTTTGGAGCTATATATGGCAGAAAATTTCACGCATGGTATTAATGAGGAAAATATAGGTAGGCTTACTGAACAATACGGTAATGCATTTTATATTTTTAATCCAGATAGGTTTGAGGGAAACTACTTAAATTTACTAAACGACTTTAAGACATTCTACGAGAACTCGAACATTGCTTATAGTTGCAAAACAAATTACCTTCCACAATGCTTAAAGATTGTGTTGAAAAACGGAGGATATGCAGAGGTCGTTTCGGATATGGAACTGGAGATTGCGCATCTTTGCGGATTCTCCGATCACAAAATTATCTGGAATGGACCAATTAAAGAGCCAAAAGCATTAGAGGGCTTTTTGCTTTCAGGCGGGTTAGTTAATATTGATAATGGTTTGGAATGGAATCTGATAAAAGGAATTGCAGTTTCTAATGAAGACACAAAATTGAGGATAGGATTGCGCTGCAATTATGACACAGGTGATGGTGTAGCCTCTAGGTTTGGAATAGATATTGCAAGTAATGAATTTAAGGATATACTTCATCAAATCAGCGAGCAAAAAAATATTGAATTGGTGTCTTTACAATGTCATTTTGCAAAAAGGAAATCTAAGTACTGGGAAAAACGCACACTTGAGATATTAAAAGTGTATGATAATATTAGAAAGCAGTTTTCCATATCGCCTCAAATAATAGATTTAGGTGGCGGTATTTCCGGAAATATGTCTGAGAGCTTTAAAAGCCAGATTGGATCTACAGAAGATGGTCCGAAGAAATTCGCATTTAATAGCGCAAGGCTTGTAAATGATTTCTTTAATGGTAAGGACGATAAACCTCTCCTATTAACTGAACCTGGCACGGCGCTTGCGGCTGATTCAATGAGTGTTTTATTTCGAGTTGAAAATATTAAATGCGTGCGGGGTAAGTGGATTGCCACAGTTAATGGAAGTCAGAAGAATATTAGCATGAATGGTCTCAATCCTCCGATACATATTATTCATACTAATCTTGACAGCTGCCAAACATATGAGAATTTGGATTTTGCAGGTTACACCTGTATAGAATCGGATTACCTTTATCAGCATTACAATGGTAAACTTGCGGTTGGCGATTTTATAATTCTTGACTATTGTGGATCTTATTCATTAGTTTCAAAACCGCCATTTATAAAACCCAATATACCAGTGATTGGGATTCCCGGGAATAAGGTTTCCGAGGATGCTCTACTAAAAAGAGAAGAGACAGTAGAAGATATTTTACAATCTTATTATATTGACAGAGATTTTTAACATCACTTGAATGGAGGCGTGAATGATTACAGATTTAGACAACCGTTTAATTTGGTACAATGGAAATATTGTGCCTGCACAAGAAGCAAAAATATATGCTATGGCTCCTACAGCTCAATTTGGATTAAACGTATTCGAAGGAATTCCTGTCTATCATAATAGTGAAAAGCATGTTTCATATGCATTTAGATTGGAAAAGCATTTTGTAAGATTGAAAAATTCAGCTAGAATGCTTGAACTAGATAATCGTTATAGCGTGGATGATATGAATAATGCACTTTTTAGTGTTGTCAAAGCTAATGGAGGAGATGAGGATATTGTTGCACGAGTAATCCTATTTGTTGAAGGCGTAGGCTCGTGGGCAAGTGAAGGACCGGTCGGTATGTTAGTTTCTCCTATGCCAAGAAAAAAGATTAGCAGTGAATATACAAAGCATTCTTTAAAATGCTGTTTTAGTTCATGGCGGAGAATAAGTGATCAGGTACTTTCACCTAAAATTAAATGTGGAGCTAATTACATTAACAGTCGATTAGGTCAGCGAGAAGCTCTTAGAAATGGATATGATACATGCATTTTTTTAAATGACCAAGGGAAGATCGCAGAGGGTCCAGGTAGTTGCTTTTTTATGGTAAAAGATAATGTGTTAATAACACCTAAAGTAACTGATTCAATTCTGAATAGTATTACTAGAGACTCAATCATCAAAATTGCGAAGGATAACAAACTCGAAGTTCAAGAGAGATCAATAGATCGCACAGAAGCATATATTTGTGATGAGGCATTTTTGTGCGGGTCCTCTATGGGAATCACTTCGATATCTAGAATTGATGGAATGGATGTTCCTTATCATGAGATAACTGATAAAATTTCTGATATTTATTGTAATGCGGTATGCGGGAAAGATGAACGTTACCAAGGCTGGTTAACAGAAATAAAATAAATTTTCAATAGGCTTTTGTTGGTTTAACTGATATGACAGAAGGAAAGATACGAAAGAGCAATTTTGAATTACTTAGAATTATTGCAATGCTAATGATAGTCACATCACACTATTGTGTTCATGGCAATCAATTTAGTAATGCATTTAACATAAATTTTGATGGGATATTCATTCACTCGGGTATTCTGGGTAATCTTGGCGTAGATATATTTTTTATGATTTCAGGATATTTTCTATCTAAGTCTCAGAAACCATTTAAGTTACACAAAGCCTTATCATTAATATTTCAAGTGTGGTTATACTCCACAAGTATTGCTCTGTTTTTGACATTGGTTTTCAAACTTGATATTGGAAAAGCAAATTTAATAAAAGCTTTGTTTCCGACCACTTTTTATGAATATTCCTTCTTCACCGTATATTTATTAATATATGCTCTTTCGCCATTTTTAAATCTAGTCATTAATAACATATCCAAGAAGGAATATTTAATATTAATAGCTGTGTTTCTACTATTCGTTTCTTTGCCGGAGACTTTGCTTGGAAGAATGTACTTAGATTCATATTTTATTGATGGAATAACCTGTTATTTTATAGGGGGGGGTATAGAACATTTAACATTTTCAAGTAGAAAATGGGGGAATTTTTTAGTTATTGCTGTTTCTTGGATTGCTTTAGGTATAGTCGATTCTTTTTTACACAATATGAGCTCACAATTTGATGGCATTCATTTTTATTCTAGAATTGCTATACCAACATTATTGATAGCAGCTACGCTGTTGTCATGGTTTGAAAGCGCAAACATAAAACAGAACAAATGTATTAATTTCTTTGCGAAGCATACGTTTGGTATATTTCTTATTCATGATAATAATTATGTAAGAGACTTACTCTGGAAACGCCTATTAGATAATTCTAATTATCATGGACTTATTCTTGTGTTGGATTGTTTGATTTGTGTAGTTTCAGTATTTGTATGTTGTGCGTTATTGGATGTTATCCGAAGTCTAGTACAAGATGAGCTAGAAAAATTAATAACATGGGTATATAGAAAATTACGATTACCTATTATTGAGTTATAAATTTACTGTTCATGTGTCCCCACCTCGCAGCGCCCTAAAACCCTAATCAAATAATGCCGGGCTGTTCTTTCCTTGTTGTGAAGGATGGATTCCGTGTGTTAATATTGAAAAGACAGAGATGCAGCTGTTAAGAGGAGAAAAACAAAAGTAAATGGTAGATAACGCGTCCTCTGTACAAATGCCGTATATTTTTGGAAAATAACTGTAAAAACTTGAGAGTTGCTCTCCAGTTTTTACAGTTTTTCCAGTTATTACACCAAATCTTTACAGGAGGTATCGGCATGAATACAAATGAGGTCGCACAGCAGATCCGTCTCAAGGAATGGTCCAATATCATTCAGAATCGCATCCAGAGCGGCATGTCAGTGCAGGATTTTTGTAGAAGTAATGGCCTTTCTACAGATTCGTTCTATTATTATCAGCGTAAACTCAGGATCAGGATCATCGAAGATTCTGGCTTTGTTGAGCTTCCTCCTGTTCCAGCTCAGACCAATGCCGATAGTGGATCATCTACTGAAGAATGCAATAAACCGGAAGGCTCCAAAAGGCCTGATCAGATCTGCGACAGATTCAGTACGGAGATGATCATAAGAACCGGGGATGCTGAGATCTGTATTAACAGATCGACTCCAAAGAGTCTGATATCAGAAGTTCTGGAGGTGTTGAAAGATGCTGAGTGATGCTTCAG
>Ga0256404_1007848_pt1 | contig 16543 bp, 16 predicted proteins | sample RumenRJG_01DNA_FD_185990 | JGI IMG/M metagenome (GOLD analysis project Ga0256404, IMG submission 185990) | Bovine rumen microbial communities from Lethbridge, Alberta, Canada - RJG_01 | ecosystem: Host-associated > Mammals > Digestive system > Stomach > Rumen | place: Canada: Alberta | collected...
GTCGGCCAGTTCAAGGTTATAAATGCTTGTTTTAAGGGAGCGTCCCATGAGGAACTCCATAGAGAGATAGTAGACCTGCTTGCCGCCGACAGAGTGGGTATGATTGATGAAGCTCTGCCTTTTTGATCCGAGTATCTCAACGATTATCGAAGAGAGAACGTGATAGACCTGCTTATCAGAGGCCTCCTCCGGAGAAACGCTGTAAAGAAGCTGGAGCTTCTTGGGGAACTCCTCCTTGATGATGTCCATGAGAGGGTTTGTCTTTTTCGGTGCCATATAAAATCTCCATTCTGCCGCTGAGCGGCTATAATACTTTCTGTATATTACTTCCAACAGTCTACAGCCAATAACAGCCTTGTACCTGGAAATAAAATTACAAGTGGTATATATTTCAATTATACTATGTTTTCACAAATTTTTCAACTGTATATTTCAACAAATATTTGTCCACTAAATTTACACTTTGCGGAAAATCGGTAAAAACTTCGTATAGACTGCCAAAAAGCAGGTGACGTTCATTGTGCACAGTGACGATAATGCGGTATTTCAGTGCTAAACTTTGTGCATATCTGCCATAAAATTACAGTGAGATACTATTTCTGACATATTTTAAAAATATAACTTCAAAAACATTTGAAATCTGCTGGAATATGTGGTATAATATCTCTATGCCCATATTTTATGGCATTGCTCCGGAATTATCCGGAGGAACATATCGTGTAGAAAAATATAGACAAACAAAATGAAGAAAAGGAAAGTGATCTCTTATGGAACAGAAAAAAAGTTTTTCACCGCTTAAAGTATTTATAATAGTTATATGCATTCTCTTCATAGGTATTTCAGTTTTTGTAAATATTAAATTTTCCGGCGGCCAGCCCGCCCATCTCTTCGGCAGATACATCTATATCGTAGGTGACGGCGAGGACCTCGGCAATACAGTAACACCCGGTGCGGCGCTCATCGCCAAGGAGGTAAACAATGACTCCATCCTTAAAAGAGACATCGTCATCTGCTACCCTTCAAGCTCTCCCGATAAACTGACAGTAAGGAGCATAAACGATGTCATAACCACTGAGGACGGCACCGAGAAGTACTCCACTGCCAACGCAACTGCCGTTGATGAGGAGAATATCACCAAGGACAAGATAGTCGCTATCGCTACCGGATATCCTGAGAGCAAGGCTCTCGGCGAGTTCATCACCTTCACTAAAAGCATCCCCGGAATACTCCTTGAGCTCATCCTCCCCTGCGTGATACTTGTAATATTCCTTATCGTTAAGATAGCCTCCACTAAGGCAGATGACTTCGACGACGAAAACTTCGACTTCTACGAGTACGATGAAGATGCAAAGGGCAGAGAGGGCGCAAGGTCCCATGCAAAGACAGGAAATCCTCTCTTCGAGGCAAATCAGGAGCTTCCTCCAAGCGACGAGCTGGAGCGCAAGAAGATGTCCATTGCTGAGAATTTCAGTCAGAAAAAGGTCAACCCCGATTCTCCCTACCAGAAAGAGAAGGAGCGTACAATGCAGTTCAAGGCTCAGCGCAGCGCAGAGTCCACATTTGCTGCAAGAAATGTCAGCGCCAGCTCTTCAACTGCACCTACAGCCGACGCTCTGAGAGAGGAAATGCTCAGAAAGACCGCAGAGGCAGAACGTACAGGCTCATTCAGCATAAAGGCTACAAGCACTCCCCAGCAGCCTGTTGAGTCTGTATCAGACATCACAGGAGTTCTTCCCAAGGCTCAGCTTGCTGAGATGTCCAGAAACGACATCCCCAGGACAACTCCTCTCAGAAGTCAGTCCGCACAGCCTGCCGCAGCTCCTAAAAAGAGCAGCACTCCCGACATTTCAGATATTCTGAAGAAGAGCAGTTCGGCTAAGAAGTCCACTTCCGATATGTCCGTCGATGACCTCATAAAACTCATTGAGGACGAGAAGAATAAGCTCTGATAGCTGATATGAATTTCAAAGGGTACACGATGTGTACCCTTTTTCTATGCCTTATTATAAAATCAAGGGTACGCATCTCTGCGTACCCTTTCTTATTACATATTATATGCGGGAGCCTGTACAGGTGCCTGTACCTGCTGAGCGGCTGCCTTTTCCTTGCGCTTCTTGCTCTTTGCGGCCTTCTTGAAGATGAGACCGAGGAGCATCTCACCGCAGCCTACTGCTACGGCCCAGATGCTGAACCAGAAGAATACATTGGGGATGATGTAGAACAGGAGCTCGCTGGTTATTGCGTAAGCGACAGAACATCCGCCCAGTGCTGCCAGTCCGGAGATAAAGAGCAGAAATCCGGGGTAGAACAGGCAGTTGCCGAAGAATGCCAGTACGTGACGTCCACGCTTGTCAACGATTATTGCTATCCATATCAGAAGTACGATGACCAGTGCGAGAAGTATACCCATTGTGACATAGGAGAGAGCATAGTTCACATTCTTGAGGTCAAATCCTGCCTTCTTGTTCCACTCCTTGACGGAGAGGGCCTCATCAACATCGTTTTTCTCCATACGCTCCTGAATGGTGTTGAGCTCGTCCTTGTCGAGAGGATAGTCGAAAACATCACTTGCAACGTCATTGTTTGCCTTGAAGAAGTCTGTCTTTATGTCCTGGGAGGTTATTGAGGGGTCCTTGCCCTTGCCTTCCATTATGTACTTTGCGTAGCTTTCAACATTCTCACCGATGAATTCCAGCATATTGGACTTGGAGAGATACTCCTTGAAGTCCTTCTCGGAGGCATTTCCGTGAGTTACGTTTCTGAAACCGATAGTCTTGTAGATGTTGTTGGACATTTCATCATTCTCGTACTCTGCGCTGAGGACGGTATTCTTGTTGAGCTTTTCGATGCGCTTTCTCAGGATACTGCCGGATGCGCCGAATTTAACGCATACTGCAAAGCTGAGTGTCAGAAGGAATACCATTGCAAAGAACACCACGATAGATGCTCCGAATATCCTTCCGCCGCCTACCTTTTTAGCAGCCGGAGCTGCCTCAGACTGAGGAACTGCCGGTGCAGGTGCAGGATAAGGCTGTACAGGCTGACCGTAACCGGGGTCGGGCGCAGGTGCCTGACCATAGCCGTTTGGTGCAAACCGGTCATACTGCGGAGGAGGTACGGGAGCTCCGCCGTACATATTGTTATCCGGTTCAGCAGCCGGTATGTTTATGGTGTCATAGTTGTCGCTGTTAGCAGCATTGTAACCGGAGTTATACCCGCTGTCCGGGATAGGACTGCTGTAGTCCGGTACAGGTTCTGGCACCGGTATCTCAGGCTCGTCGTTTATGTAGAGCGTTGAGTTGTCATCTGCAATGGAATTGCTCACAGGAGATGAGAAAGTGTCAGAGGAGCTGTCATAGCCGAGGCTGCTGTCTGAGGAACTGAATGAGGACACATCATCCGCAGACTTATTGCTGATGTCGCCGGTAAGCCCTGTTTCGGAGAAAATGTCAGCAGCCGGCTCAGGCTCGCTGACGCTGCTCAGTCCCATATCAAAGGAGTCCTCTGTGGAAGTGAGTATATCATCGTTTATGCTGAGGATGTCCTCGGCAGGAGTTTCAGGGATATCGGAAGGCTCGTCCACAGGAAGGTCCTCCTCTTCGTGGTGGTGGCCAAGATTGCCTAAGAACAGCACATTTCCTGATGTGGTACCGGCTGGCTCAGAAGGAGCCTCCGGTTCCGGAGCAGAGGAGAAGTCCTCAACAGGGGAAGGGCTGCTGCTGAATGTATCAGGGTCGTTTTCCGGCAGATATGCAGTAGCCTCTGAGAGAGCGTCTATGGACGCCGGGGTCTCCGGGGCAGGAGCGGCCGGAAAATCAGGTGCGCCGAGTTTATTACCGCAGGACGGGCAGAACTTAGCGTCGTCTGTTACCTGCGAACCGCAGTTAGTGCAAAACATGATGTTACCTCCTGTAATAGTAGAATAGGGAGTTTTTGATGCTCCTTATATTATATAACATAAAACTCCGGATGTCAATAAATCTGAATTAAAATATTTGTCGGAAAAACTCTTTCCTGTGCCTGAGCGTGTTTGACAAATTTAAACATCATGTTTTGGCAAATATGCCTATGACATTTTGCATATAAATATGATACAATAAATGTATATCAACGTGTAGCCTCTTTTGGACGTAAATCCGGTTGTCTGAAAGCAGGCCCTTTATTTTTATTCGGAGGTGCTAAAAATGTACGAGACCGGCCAGGCTGTGGTTTATGTAACATACGGAGTCTGCATTATAACTGCCATTGAAAAGCGTGATTTCAGCGGAGAGGATGTGGAATACTATATACTCAGACCCGTCGGGGACAGCAAGAACACTTTCTATGTCCCTACAGCAAACAGCGTCCTGACGGAAAAGATGAGGAAGGTCTGCTCCCGGAGCGAGGTGGAAGAGCTCATCAGCGTAATGCCTGAGGAGGGTTCTGTCTGGATAGAGGACGAGTCCCGGCGCAAGGAGGAGTACAGAAAGATACTTGACAGCGGTGACCGCCGTGAGCTGGTCAAGCTCATCAAGACCCTGTACCTCCGCAAACAGGAGCTTGAATCCCAGCATAAGCACCTTCATTCGGCAGATGAAAGGACACTCCACGATGCCGAGAACATCCTCTATGACGAGTTCGCCTATGCCCTGGATATTCCCCGTGAAGAGGTCATCCCATACATAAAGGCTCATGTCTGAGAGAGAAGCTATATAAATGTAAACAGGGGCGCACTTATAGTGCGTCCCTTAATTTTGTACCTTATCTGTTCCGGCGTGAGGTAGTGGTAGTACGGCGGCTGCGGGAGGAGTCGTCCTCGCCGTCAAGACCGTCGATAATGTCGCCGGCAGCGTCAGTAGCACCCTCGATGAGCTCCTCACCTGCCTCACCTACTCCGTCAACAGCGTCCTCAGCGTGGTCCTTGATGGAATCGTCTCTGTGGGACCTTTCGTCGATGACTGATGAACTGTCACTATTGGAGTCATAGGTGGTATCTCCGGAGCCGCAGGCTGTGAAGGTTGCACAAACGGTAAATAATATGGAGCATATTGCTAAAAGTCTTTTCATACAAATCATATCCTTTTTTCAGATTGGTTGTGGAGCCATTTTCCACAACGTATTTTTATTGTTTACACATTTTCCCCGATTATCCACATCTGATTCAACTTTTCCACCTTGCAAAAAACTTGATTTTACGTTGTTTTCCACCTTTTCAACAGATTTTTCCACCGGCGAACATTTGATTCCACAGGTAATTCAACAGCGTGTGGAAAACTTTTAAGGAGCCATGTGGAAAAGAATCAGGAGAAATTAGGACTATATTGCCGGAAAATGTTGGCTATGTTCTCGGAAATGTATTTTACAAATTCTCTTTTACAGAGCCCACTTTTTGAGTCACTTGAAAAATCAGTCACACTATGATATAATATTCATTATACTTGCAGCTCTACAGGACATTGGTCTGCTGCTGCATATCAGATAACTGCAAATTCTGTCAGGAACGGTGAACAGCTATGTTTCAAGGTTTTTCAAAAGATGCCCTGGACTTCCTCCTCGGCATCAGGCTCAACAACAACAAGGAGTGGTTCGAGCCCAGAAAACAGATATACACAGAGAAGATACAGGAGCCTTTGAAGGCTCTGGGCGAGGAGCTCTTTGCCCCATTTTCTGATGTTGAAGGAATGATGTACAAGGTGGGACGCATCTACCGTGACGATAAATTTCCGCCCTACCTCCACTACCGGAACGTCATGTGGATATACGTCCGCTATGAGGCATGGTACTGGAACAGGACTCCCACACTGTATTTTGAGCTCTCACCAGAAGGGGCGGAGTTCGGTTTCCGCATCTCAAAGCCTGAGGCCGCTGTAATGGAGAGATTCCGCAGTCAGCTCACCGAGGACCCTGAGCCTTTCCTCAGAATGGTCTCAGACCTGGAAGATAACTGCGGACTGACTATCGGCGGAGAGGAATACAAACGGAAAAAGCCGTGTACTGTCCCGGAGGCCGAGCGTTTCTTCCTGAAAAAAGGACTCAGCGCCTATGTCAAAGTCAGCAGTCCTGAGGAGCTATACAGCTGGAAAGTAGCGGAACACGCAGCGGAAGTTTTCCGGCAGGTCCAGCCGCTGAACGACTACTTCCACGAGCTTGTGGAGATAGAAGAACTGGCTAAGGCACTGGAAAAAGAGGAAGTCCTCCAGCCTGAGCCGGAGATAAACATGGTAAAGGCCCCGGATGTGGATTTCATGTGGTAGTTTGCGTAAACTAACTATTCATATGGTTTCACTAAGTTAACAGATGACCTTTTTAATGAAAAATAAGCTAAAATAGATGATGACAGGCCGTCTCATCTGATGAAGGAGTGGATCTTATCAAGACTGTTGAGATTTTTACTGACGGCGCCTGCAGCGGCAACCCCGGCCCCGGCGGATACGGTGTTGTGCTCCGCTATGGAAAGACCGAAAAGGAGCTTTCCGGCGGCGATGCAAACACTACCAATAACCGCATGGAGCTCCTGGGAGTCATTACCGCTCTGGAGGCTCTGAAAGAACCCTGTCAGGTGGTACTCACCACCGACAGCCGATATGTTGTAGACAGCGTTACAAAAGGCTGGGTCTATAGCTGGAAGAAAAAGAACTGGATAAAGTCCGACAAAAAGCCTGCGCTGAACGTTGACCTCTGGGAGAGGCTGCTGCCTCTGCTTGAAAAGCACAAGGTCACATTCAACTGGGTAAAGGGCCATGCCGGACACCCTGAAAATGAGCGCTGCGACAGACTGGCTGTTGAACAAAGGGATATATATTCAAAATAAGGAGGCTTTTCCCATGGAAAAAAGATTCATATATGCCGATAATGCCGCTACTACCGCCGTTTCTGAGGAAGTCCTGAACGCAATGCTCCCTCACTTCCGCACTGCCTTCGGAAATGCGTCAAGCATTTACAAGCTGGGCCGTGACGCTCAGCGTGACGTTGAGGATGCAAGGGAAAAAGTTGCAAAGGCTCTCGGCGCTGAGCCTAAGGAGATATTCTTCACAAGCTGCGGCTCCGAGTCCGATAACTGGGCTATCAAGGGCATGGCTGAGAATATGGCCAAAAAGGGAAAAAAGCACATCATAACATCAGTATTTGAACACCATGCAGTGCTCCATACCTGCGAATATCTGGAAAAACACGGTTTTGAGATAACATACGTCCCCGTAAGCGATAAGGGTCTTATAGACCCTGAGGACGTAAGAAAGGCTATCCGTGAGGACACAGGTCTGGTAACTATCATGTATGCCAACAACGAGATAGGCACTATCCAGCCTATAGAAGAGATAGCTGCGGTTTGCCACGAGAAGGGCGTTGTTTTCCACACTGACGCTGTCCAGGCTGTTGGTCATGTGGAAATAGATGTTAAAAAACAGGGCATAGATATGCTGTCTCTCTCCGGACACAAGATACACGCTCAGAAGGGTATCGGTGCTCTCTATGTGAGAAAGGGGATAACTCTTCCCAACCTCATCCACGGCGGAGCTCAGGAGAGAAACAGAAGAGCCGGTACTGAGAACGTTCCTGCTATCGTGGGACTGGGTGTCGCTATCGAGGCTGCCACAAGAAATATTGCTGAAAAAGCTGCGATAATCACTCCCAGAAGGAACCGCCTTATCGACGGCATCCTCCAGCTTCCCTACACCCGTCTCAACGGCGACAGGGACAAGCGTCTGCCGGGAAATCTGAACATATCTATCGAGGGAATCGAGGGAGAATCACTTCTCCTCATGCTGGACCTCAACGGTATTTGTGCATCATCCGGCTCTGCCTGCACATCCGGTTCACTGGACCCCTCTCATGTACTGCTGTCTATCGGACTGAAGCATGAGGTAGCCCACGGCTCACTGAGACTCTCTATCGAGGAGGACGTGACAGACGAGGACATTGACTACATCCTTGAAGTCATCCCCAGGGTAGTGGACAGGCTCAGGTCTATGTCACCGGTATGGGAAAAGATGATGAAGGGCGAAAAGTACGAATGATAAAACGCATCAACACGAAATTATAAAGGAGCGAATTTTATGTTATACAGTGAAAAAGTTCTCGACCACTTTTCAAATCCGAGAAACGTAGGCGAGATAGAGGATGCCGACGGTGTCGGTGAGATAGGAAATGCCAAGTGCGGCGACATCATGAAGATGTACCTTAAAATCGACGACGGTATCATCACTGATGCCAAGTTCAAGACCTTCGGCTGCGGCGCTGCTGTAGCCACTTCCTCCATGGCTACCGAGCTCATCAAGGGCAAGTCCATCGATGATGCCTTAAAGCTGACAAATCAGGCAGTTGTTGAAGCTCTGGATGGCCTCCCGGCAGTGAAGATACACTGCTCCGTTCTGGCTGAACAGGCAGTAAGGTCCGCACTCAGCGACTACTATACCCGTCAGGGTATCGACCCCCTCCCCATTGTAGGAGAGATAAAAGAACCAGAGGAATGATTAAAAGGACTGCCTTGTGCAGTCCTTTTGCATTTGTCACGCCATGACAAAAAATTGACTGATATTTCGCAATTCATGCCTTGATTTTTGCTGGATCTTGTTTTATAATGTTAGTAAAGCAATTCCGTTCAAGCCCAGAGGAGACGACTATGGACAAAAAAATAAAAGAGATAGCAGTTATCATCGCAGGCATAGATGAAGAATACCAGAACGAGGTCATGGAGGGCATCATTGCCTGTGCAAAGGAATATAATGCCAACATCTCATGCTTTGCCGCATTCGGCGGAGTTATCTCCAACAGCAGGTATGATGAGGGCGAATATAAGATCTATGACCTTATCAACTATCACCGTTTCGACGGTGTCATCCTTCTGAACAATACAATAAGCGACGAGTCCGAGAAGGAAAAACTGATAAAGCGTGTGACCTCCTCCGGACTTCCTGCCGCTGCCCTGGACTGGAACGGCTCTCCGCACTTTTTCAACGTCCGCATAGACAATAAAAAGGCAATGGCTGAAATAGTGAACCACGTTATCGAGGTACACGGAGCAAAGACTATCAACTACATCTCAGGTCCCCTCTCTAACCCGGAGGCCGAGGACAGATACGAGACCTTCCTGACGGTAATGGCTCAGCACAGCCTTCCGCTGGACGCCAGAAGAGTATTTTTCGGTGATTTCAGGGCCGCCGACGGCCGAAATGCAGTTAAGGCATTCTGCCGTATGGGACTTTCCGACCCTGATGCCATTATCTGTGCCAACGACGCTATGGCCCTTGCCGCAGCTGAGGAGCTTGAAAGCGCAGGATACCGCATCCCGGAGGACATAATAGTGACCGGTTTCGACAATATATACAATGCCCGTCACCACCGCCCGGCCCTTACGACTGTTAAGCGTCCCATTAACGAGGCCGGCTATACTGCCTGTAAGCTGATACTTGAAGAGCTAACAGGAAATCCTCAGGAACGGGAGGTCATACTTAATGCTTCACCGGTGTTTACCGGAAGCTGCGGCTGTACTGCTGAGGCTGACCTCACTGCCGACGAGTACATGAGAAGCACCTACAGCCTGATAAACCGCTGGAGAAGCGATGTCTCACTCCTCAACCGCATGACTACTTCCCTTGCAGAGACCGAGACCGTTGATGAAGAACTGGCGACGATAGGCGAATTTGTCCGTGAGATAGACTGCGAACAATTCTGCATATGTCTCTGTGAGGACTGGGACAGAGCCTACAGCAGCGATAACCATGATACAGACGGCACTTATACCGAAAACATGATAGCTCCCCTGATAATAAGCGGAGAGCACACAAGCAGTGTGGATAGTTTTCCCTGCTCGAATATGTACCCTGTTCCAATGGTCACCGGCGGCAACATAAGCTACTTCCTTCCGCTGCACTACCGGGAGAGCTGCCTGGGATACTACATAATCACAAACAGCGATTTTCCGCTGAAAAGTATGCTCTGCCACTCCATAATGCTCAACATCAGCAACTCTATGGAGAACATCCGAAAGCTGATAAGTCTCAACAGCATGATACATGAGCTCGACCGTCTTTACGTCAACGACCAGCTCTGCAATATCTACAACCGCAACGGCTTTGTCAGAGCTGCCGATGCTCTGTTCAGAAAGTGTCTGGATGAGGGGTCAAAGCTGCTCATATCCTTCATCGACATGGACGGCCTGAAGCTGATAAATGACAACTACGGCCACAAAGAGGGCGACTTTGCTCTTCAGCATCTTGCCCAGGTAATCAGTGACTGCTGCACCGATGACAAGATATGTGCCCGTTTCGGCGGAGATGAGTTCATCATAGTAGGCTCCGGCAGCACAGACGATGACGGAGTCCTGTTGGAATCCAACTTCCATAAGCAGCTTGAGAACATCAACAGAGCTATCGGAAAGCCTTACCAGATAGAGGCCAGCATCGGCACCATAGTGACCGAGGTAGGGGAAAATGTCACGCTTTTCAGCCTCATCACCAAGGCAGACTCCGTTATGTACGAGAAGAAGAAAAGAAAAAAGACCTCACGCTATCTGCGCCGGGTCTGAATAATGATGAAAAAAGCCCGCATAATGCGGGCTTTTCTTTATGATGCAAAATCTGATGATGCAAAGTCGAAGTCTATATCGTCGAGAGTAAATTCCATATTGATGTCTGATGTATGGTCCAGGCTGAAATCCAGACCGCTGAGGTCAAAGCTGCTGCTGTCAGCGGAGGGGTCATACTCTGTGAACTCATCGACCTTTACGAGGAATACCTGAACGTTCATGCCGCTCTCGCTGATGTCACCGACCAGCATATTGTCCTTATATTCCAGTTCGAGGGTCTGCTCCTCTCCGTTTAAAGTACCTGTTATTTCGATCTTATCGTCGCTGAGTTCCTTCCAGGAACCACTGTTTTCGGCATCTACAGAGTCCTCCATAGCTGAATGTGCGATAAATTGTCCGTCATCAGTGAGCTCTGCCTGGAGCATAACGTTCACCGGGGTACCGAGGAAATTAGTCATTTCGGCGCCATTCCACGCCATTTTCTCACATTCCCACTTCCCTGCGAACTTACTTGGCTCCTTCTCCGAGGAACTGTCGTCCTTCTTTCCGCAGCCTGCGCCGCAGCTCACTATGAACAGTGCTGCCATTGATAAACTGAGTAGCTTCTTCATAGTAACATCTCTCCTTTGTCTTTTGTGCGGGATCATCCTCCCGTCTCTTTGTGTATTTGTGGGTATATTATATCATAAAAGCGCAGCATTATGATATAATTGCCCGATATGCAGGGAGCAAATCTTTGATTTGCGTATCTGCAAGGGCTTTAGATAATATATAATGAATGCTTTTGCATTCATTATATCATATATGGAATGATTTGTAAATGATATTTTTGTTAAGAAAAAGTATTTTTTCCAAAAATTGTGAAACTTGCCCATACCAGCCGAAGGCTGGGCTTTTCACGTTGGCGCTTGCTGCGCTCGCTCACTCGCCGGCAAAGGCTTATTCCGCTTTCGCTTACAGCACCGATGAAAGGGCGGTACCAGCGTGATTTCGGACCCATTCACGCTGACGCTCTTAAACTATGGTCAGCTCAGGGACTCTTCACATTCACGGATAATAAATCTTCCGGCATCCTCACGGGCAAAAAATTCAGTTTTCAGCGCTCCCTGGCTCTTCTGCCTTGTATACCTTGAACGTGGCATTATCCTTATCCGACGTGGCTGGTCATAGACTATCATCACGAAGTCATTCTCATCAGAGTAGCGTGTGAAAGAGTTGACCAGCTTTGAGCGGAGCTGTATGAACTTTCTGACGGTCTTATCCCGTCCCTCACGTACTGCCGACTCATAGTACTTCTTCTCCTCCTGAGAAAGCTCATATGAAAGAGCTATCTCCCGGCGCCTTTCCTCCTGAGCAGCCTTCACTGCCGCCATACGGTCAAGGCGCTCCTGACGGAGTTCTGCAAACTTCTGACTGCTTCGGAATTCCCCGCTGACCACTGCCTTGTGTATGGTAAAGAGAGCCTCAGCATCGTTAAGTGCATTGTGGAAGGTGCCATTAGACGGGATATAGCCAAAAACTGATGCAAGCTCCTCTATGCTCACTGCCTGTGGCAGTCCCATTTCCCTGACCATCCTGTCCTGGATGTCGGTTATTGCAGAACAGACTGCATCTATATTGTGATGTGGCTTCCTGAACTGTATATGCTGCCGGCGGTCTGAGACCAGTCCCGGCTTGTCAAAATTCCCCCATACGCAAAGCTCTGATGCGGAGTACTTGTCCATAAGAGCGGTAACTCTCTCCAGTACCGCCTCACTGTCCGGAGAATTATTAATCTCCGACTGTGTAAGGTGAGTCAGACGCTTGCACTGACTGGTCAGCTTAGGGAAACGGTTAGGTCTGGCGGTGCAGTAAAAGGTCTCTATTATATTGTGTTCACTGTCGCAGATGACCAGTCCTACTGAAAGCATCTCGCTTTTCAGCCGATGAGCCGGACTTCCGCAGGTGAATTCAAAGTCTGCAAAGCAAAGATACGGTCCTTTATCCTGCATTGCTTTTCCTCCTTTTTGGAATGTGGCATATCCTGAAATATCGGAAATCAGCCTGTTATCAGCGGTTGTTTACCTGCTCCGGGTACATATCATGGTGTGCAAGTCTGTCCCAGGCGAGCTGCTCCCACTTTGTGCCGGGTCTGCCGTAGTTACAGTAGGGGTCTATGGAAAGTCCTCCTCTGGGCAGGAATTTTCCCCATACTTCGATGTATTTGGGGTCCATGAGCTTTATGAGGTCCTTCATTATGATGTTCACGCAGTCCTCGTGGAAGTCTCCGTGGTTGCGGAAGCTGAACAGATAGAGCTTCAGTGACTTGCTCTCGACCATTTTCACATCTGGGATATATGATATGTATATAGTTGCAAAGTCCGGCTGTCCGGTGATAGGACAGAGACTTGTGAATTCAGGGCAGTTGAACTTGACGAAATAGTCATTTTCGGGGTGCTTGTTAGGGAAAGTCTCCAGCACCTCCGGGGAATAGTCGGTGAGGTAGACAGTATTCTTCTCGCCCAGCAGGGTGATGTCTCCTCTTTCGCTGTTCATATCTCTGCTCATTGTCATTCTCCTTTCATTGCAGGGTCGGTGACTCCATTGAGACGGAAGGCCTCCGCTCTGTCACGGCAGGTGCCGCAGACTCCGCAAGGCTTATCTCCGCCTTCATAGCAGCTCCATGTGAGCTCATAGGGTACTCCGAGCTCAAGTCCGGTACGTACTACATCAGCCTTGGTCATGCTTACGAACGGAGCCTCAACTCTGAGCTGCTGACCGCTGCCAAGGAATATAGCCCTGTTCATAGCGTCGTTGAAGTCAGAGCTGCAATCGGGATAGGCATTTCCGGCAGCATCATCACTGTGAGCTCCGTAGTAAATGACCGAGCAGTCATTTGCAAGCGCTATGCTTGCGGCAGAAGACAGGAAGAGTCCGTTGCGGAAGGGGACATAGGTAGAAACAGGAGCTCCGCCGGTCTTTTCGAGCTGAGCCGCATAGCTCTCCTGAGGTATCTCCTGGTCGGAGCCTTGGAGGAGGGAGCAGTCAGAATCGGCAAAAATAAGGGCGAGGTCCAGCTTTTTCAGCTTTATGCCGTAATATTCAGCGACCTTCCCGGCAGCGTCCAGCTCACGGCTGTGCTTCTGGCCGTAGTAGACAGCAAGGGCGATGACGTTTTCAGCGCCGTAGTTTTTTATAGCAAGTCCCAGACAGGTGGCGCTGTCAACGCCTCCGCTGAGAAGAACGAGTGCTTTCATAGTATTCTCCTTATATAGTCAAAGGGCGCCGGAGGTACACTGTCCCTCCGGCCCGGATTTCCGACATATCTGATGTTTTATTCTATCATCTTTTTCAGCTCTCCGTCAGTCCGGAAAGCTCCGCAGTAGGTCCTTGTGACTGTCTGTGCGGGGACGTTCTTTATGCCCCTTGCAGTCATGCAGCTATGTGAGCCCCTTATCAGCACTCCCACATCCGGAGTACCTGCTGCCTCGGAGATTATCTCAGCAATATCGCTGCCGAGCCTCTCCTGGAGCTGGAGCCTCTTTGCTGCCATGTCACATATCCTTGCTATCTTGCTGAGTCCGAGGACACGGCCTCTGGGGATGTATGCAACGTTGACATACATATCATACATCAGCGCAAGGTGGTGCTCGCAGTAGCTGAATACAGATATATCCCGCATAACTACGGCTGTTTCAGAGTTCTCAGAGGGGGTGACTTCAAAAGTCTTGCCGAACATCTCTGCGATGTCGTGATTTGTATAGGCTATGCCCTCAAACACCTCCTGGTACATCCTTGCAACTCTGCGTGGAGTGTCTATAAGGCCCTCTCTGTCAGGGTCCTCGCCGAGAGCCTCCAGTATCCCTCTTACGTGGTATTCGATTGCTTTTGTATCCATTTCAGACTCCTCTCTGCTCCGGCGGCCAGATGAATTTATGGAGCTGCAATTGCAGCCTTACGTCGTTGAGCTGCCTGCCCTTCATGAAATCAACTATATCGGCAGGCTCTATTTTCCCGAAAACGGGACTTATATACACATGACATCTCTCAGTCAGATGATGTTTATCTATTATATGAGCGGCACGTTCAAGGTCCTCCATGCTGCCGGAGACAAACTTCACGGTGTCGCATTTTTCCAGATGTCCGAAGTTCTCACGGCACATTTTATCCTCCATACCGCTTGACGGCAGCTTATAGTCCATAGTGAACACCGGTCTGCACACACGCTCTGCAAGTGCCGCTATAGGCTGACTGCCGTTGGTCTCTATCTCCACACGGAGCCCTGATGAGAGCAGCAGGTCAGTGAGTACAGGGAGCTCTTTCTGCAAAAGCGGCTCTCCGCCTGTGAGAGTGACATTTGTGACTCCTGTGCTCAGGACATAGCTCAGTATCTCCTCAGCGGAAAGGTCATCATAGTCAGCTCCAGGCACATTTGCCCACATAGTATCACAGTAGCTGCATCTGAGGTCGCAGCCGGTAAATCTTATAAATACGGCGAGCTCACCTGCACGGGTCCCCTCTCCGTTTATGCTAACAAATTTTTCAGCAACGGGGAACATATTCACACCTCCGGCTCATATACGGCGCAGTTGTCGGGTGTTTCGTATACAGTCACGCTTTTCAGAGGGAGTCCTCCCCCTGAGAGTATCTCATAGAAATGCTTTGCAAAATTCTCAGCAGTCGGACGGAAGGGCACCTCTATCAGCCTGAATCCCTCTTCATTCAGAGCGGCAAGTGTCGCAGGTCTGAGGCTTTCCTTCTCATATATGAGTGCGTGGTCGTAGCTTCGTGCAAGGCTCCGCAGAGTCTTTTTAACATCTCCGAAGTCCATGAGCATCCCTCTTTTTTCTCCGGACTCCTGAAGGCCGCTGCTTTCAAGCATTATTTCCAGCACCCAGCGGTGGCCGTGGATATTGGCGCATTTGCCGTGGTAGCCTGCCAGAAAATGGGCGCTGTCAAAAGCAGCGGAGGTCTTTAAATAGTACATTTTATTTCCTCCTTTGCGCCTGGATGAAAAAAGCATCTGCCAGCGCAGATGCATCCACAGAAATATAGGCACAGCTATACTGTGCTTACCGGATGCCCTGGTTTTGTTTTCCGACAGGATGGCGCAAACGAACTGTCGGTCATTGCTGACAACCGTATTATAGCATGATTTCACAGTTCTGTCAAGTATCCGGCGAGATCTGCAGCGTACTATCACGATTATTTCGGTAGTTTTTCACTTTTCAATACGACTCTCCACATAAATGGGGTATATAATCTAAGCATAGAGATAAAAAAACGAAAAAAGGGAACAGGGTGCTTTATTTGAAAGGATGAGAATTTATGATGAACATTAAGAAAACTTTAGCAGGTATCACTATCATGGCAATGCTCCTCTCCGCAGCAGTCGGATGCAGCGAGTATGAGAATACATCCCTCTCTGTTTCCGAAAGCTCTCAGACAGTAACTGAGGAGTCCACAGCAGCAGAGACCGCAGCAGCTTCCGAGACTCCCACAGAGAGCAGCAGCGCAGTTTCAGAGGATACAGGCAGCAGCAATGCAGTATCAGTGGCATATTCCTCTTATGACAGCGGAGTCCTTGATACAGCGGACCTATTCTCCGACCGTGACCTCCTCCAGACTCCCGACCTTTCAGACGCAGTTTCACTGGAGGTTTCTGACGGCGGTACGATAGACATAACAGAAGCCGGCACCTACGTTATCTCCGGCTCTGCAAATGACTGTACTGTCAGAGTTGACGCAGGCAGCGAAGCAAAGTTACAGCTCGTACTCAGCGGAGTTTCCATAACAAATGAGGACTTCCCGGCTATATATGTTGTAAGCGCAGACAAGTGCTTTGTGACCTCTGCTGAGGGAACTGAGAATGCGCTTTCAGTATCCGGAGACTTCACCTCTGACGGAGAGACCAATACAGATGCAGTTATCTTTTCAAAGGACGACCTTGTGCTCAACGGACAGGGTTCTCTTACAGTGACATCCTTCTGCGGCAACGGCATCTCCTGCAAGGACGACCTCAAGGTAACAGGCGGTACATATAATATAACCTCCGCACTT
>Ga0256404_1007849_pt1 | contig 16538 bp, 8 predicted proteins | sample RumenRJG_01DNA_FD_185990 | JGI IMG/M metagenome (GOLD analysis project Ga0256404, IMG submission 185990) | Bovine rumen microbial communities from Lethbridge, Alberta, Canada - RJG_01 | ecosystem: Host-associated > Mammals > Digestive system > Stomach > Rumen | place: Canada: Alberta | collected...
CGACAGCTCAGGATTTTACTGTCCGTTAATATGACATAGCAGGTCACGATTATGCATTTTTTCTGAATCGAAGCCGGTCTGAGATGCCGGTCAGGCTTCGTAATGAAAAGGCCCCGCAGGATCTCTCATTTGGGGCATCTATTTGGGGAACAGTCGGTCACTTGATCAGTAGAAGATGAGCGAGAGGCAGTAGCCGACGATCGTTGAGGTAATGACGCTGACCAAGCCGGGCATCATAAAGCTGTGGTTCAGCAGGTACTTTCCGATGACGGTGGTTCCGGTCCGGTCAAAGTTCACCGTGGCGATGTCCGACGGGTAGTTCGGTACAAAAAAGTAGCCGTAAACCGAAGGGAATACCCCGAGGAGCACCGCTCCCGGGATGCCGAGCGAGTAGGCAAGCGGCAGCATCGAGGCGACCACGGCGCCCTGCGAGTTGATGAGCACCGATACGGCGAAGAACGCGAGCGCGATGGTCCAGGGATACTCGCTCACAATGCCTCCCAGCATCTCCTTCATCGTCCCCATGTAGTTCGAGAAGTAGGTGTCGGCAAGCCAGGCGATGCCGTAGATGGCGACAACCGCCACCATGCCGCTCTGCCAGACGGCGCCCGAGACGGCCTTCTTGGGGGATGCCCTGCAGAACATGATCATGAGGGCCGCGGCGGTGAGGATGACTATCTGAATCACGACGTTCATCCTGATGTCCTTCGACACCTCCTCGGTTGCCCCGGGCAGGAGCACTCCGGCCTTCGCGAGCTGCGCCGCCGAAATGTCCGCGCCGCCCTGCAGGCTAACTGACGCCGCTCCCTTCACTGCCTGTATGGTGGTGTACTCCGGAAGGAGCTGCGGGAACACCGCGAACATGACGATTACGGCAAGGGCTCCCAGGAAGACGAACACCGCGGCCTTGGCGCTCCGGGGGATTTCCTTACCGAGAGTCGTGGCGCTCTCGTCACCAAGGATGTACTTCCTCTGCTCGGGATCGCGGAGCTTCTCCTGATAGACGGGATCCTTATCAAGATCAAGGCCCCTCTTGTAGGAGCAGGCGGCCGCGGCCAGGATGCCACAGAGGCAGGAGGGGATGGTGAGGAAGAGGACCTGCGGGATGGTGATGTCAAAGCCCGACATGTTCGAGATGCCGACGAAGGCGACAACGGCCGCCGCGATCGGGGAGCAGATGATGCCGACCTGGCTCGCGACCGAGGCGACTGCGCAGGGGCGCTCGGGACGGATGTTCTTCTTTATCGAGATGTCGACGATGATGGGCATCAGCGTGTAGACGACATGGCCGGTTCCGACGAGCACCGTGAGGAAGAAGGTGCAGAGCGGCGCCAGGAACACTATCCCGCCCGGGTGGCGCCTCAGGAGGCGCTCCGCGAGCTGTATGAGCCAGTCCATGCCGCCTGAGGCCTGCAGTATGCCCGCGCAGGTAACGGCGGCGATGATGATGTAGATGACCTCGGTCGGCGGCGTGCCGGGCTTCATGCCGAAACCGAACACCAGAACGGCAAGTCCGATGCCCGATATGGCGCCGAGGGCGAGGCTCCCGTACCGCGATCCGACGTAGAGCGCCAGGAGCACGATGAGGAGCTGGACGATCATGATGAATAGAGTCATAGGCTTTCCAGGTTGATGAGGATGGAGCGCTTCTTCAGGGATGGGACGGGAGGAGCGTGATCAGTCATTATCACACCGGAAAGATCCAAAAAATCAGCGGGATACGGGTTTTGCGAGGGGGATCAGCATGCATTCTCTCAAAATGTGATCTGCCCGCACAGACGGGAAATGCAGAGGCGCCGCTCCCCTCTCTGAGGAACGGCGCGGGAGAGAGTCAGACAGGGCTCACTTCTGTATGAAGCCGATGGGGCTGTGCGCGCTCTCCTTCGCGCTCTTCTCGATCTTCTCCCTGAGGCTCTCGTAGTACCTGATGTCATCAGGTCCTACAGAAGGGCGGGTCCTCTTTATGGCATCCTCGAGCATTTTCTCAGTGATGCCAGCCCTCTCCTCGAAGGCCTTCTCCGCCGCATCGTTGACAATCCAGGCAATGTCGGCGGAAACGTAGTTCTCCGTGAGCGAGGCAAGGCGCCCGAAGTCAATGCCCTCCTCCTGCGGCCTTCCCTTCATCTGCACCCTGAACATGCCCTCCCTCGCCGCCGCGTCAGGCACCGGGATGTAGATAAGCTGATCAAGCCTCCCCTTCCTCCTCACCGCCGGATCAATGAGATCCGGCCGGTTGGAGCTCGCGATGACGAACACACGGTCCTTTCCGCAGTTGTTCATCTGCGAGAGGAACTCGTTCACCTCGCCTGACATATATGCGCTCCCTGTACGGCCGCGGTCAGGCACCAGCGCGTCGAACTCGTCGAAGTTGAGGATCATCGGTGCGTTCTTCCTCGCCTCGTCAAAGAGCTGCCCGATCTTCTCCTGCGAGCCGTGGATATAGGTGCTCGCGAGGTCAGAGGACTTTATGAGCTTATAGTTCCATCCCGCCTCCTCGGCGAACTTCTCCGCGATGAAGGACTTGCCGCATCCCGGAGGACCGTAGAGCAGCATGCCGTTCGGGATCTGTATTCTGTACTTCTCCGCGAGCTCCGGATCTTTGAGGACATCGATGATCTTCTTCCGCATCAGCGCCTTGATGTCCTCCATGCCGGCAACATCCGCGAAGCCGCCGCCCTTCTTTTTTGCTGCGGCAGGCCTGCTTCCTTCTGCGGCTGATTTTGTTCCGGTCTCCGAAGGCTTCTGCTCCGGCCCGGCCGCAGGCAGATCAGTCTTCTTCGACAGAGCCTCGCAGAACAGCAGGGCGCCGATCTCCTCATGAGTCACCTGCGCAGGAGCATCCGGCCCGTCCGGCTCATCATGCGGATCTGACCCTGCCGGGATGGCCTCCCTGAGGGCGGAAAGGAACTCGCCTGCAGTGCCGAAGCGCCTGCTGCAGTCAGGCTCAAGGGCCTTTGCCATGACGCTGAGCATCGCGTCATCTGCATCGATCAGACGCCTCTCAGGAATGGGCAGCGGCTTTCTTCTCAGAGCGGTGACTATACTGACCTGCTCAGAGAGAGGCCTGTCGCCAATGTCTGTCTCATGCCATGGCTCAGTGCCGAAAATCAGCTGATACATCAGCACGCCCGCCGAGAATACATCTGAGCTGAAGGAGCCGCCGCCCTCAAGGCGCTCCGGAGCCACAGAGTAAAGGTACTGCCTCTGCCACGACAGTGGATCGGGCCCGAGATCAGCAAACCTCGCGAGCCTGAGCCCTGTGAGCCTGATCCTGCTGAACTTTCCGCTGTGATCAAGCATGATATTGCCTGGTGTCACCGCATTGTGGATAATCCCCCTGCCCTGCTCCAGGCTGTCAAGCGCGGAAAGGAGCGCCTCCATTGTCTGCACCAGCTCCCTCACGGTCATGGGCTTTCCCTTTTTTGTAAAGTCGCAGAGGCGCCGGAGGCCCGCGTACTCCATGACGAGGCAGAGCAGCCTGTGCCCGTCCTTTTCCAGAGGGAAGGAGCTGATGAACCGGCACGTGTTCCTGTGCCGGAAGGCCGGAGCGGTCAGGGACTCAATCACCCTGCCTTCATGGTCGTACTGGGCAGGCTCCAGATCCTGAGTGCGTATCAGCTTGAGGAACCTCGGCACGCCGTCGCCGTCAGCAGCGATGTATGACTCATAATAATCCTGCCATAAGTATTTGTATCTGACGGTATATTCACCTATTCTGTCCCCGCGTCCGAACAGAAAAATCGAATCCAGCGAAGCCATGCAATCCTCCATCAACCAGAAAAACCGGCAGGTATCCTGCCGGCGAAAACACTGCTGCAGCCTTCAGGCAGCCGCTCACAGGAATGAGGCCCCGGCTCACTTCTGTATGAACCCGATAGGGTTATGGGCGCTCTCCTTCGCGCTCTTCTCAATCTTCTCCCTGAGGCTCTCGTAATACCTGATGTCATCCGGGCCGACTGACGGCGGGGCCTTCTTTATGGCCTCCTCAAGCATTTTCTCCGTGATGTCAGACCTGCTCCTGAAGGCCTTCTCCGCCGCGTCATTGACGATAAAGGCGATATCGGCGGAAACGTAGTTCTCCGTGAGCGAGGCAAGGCGGCTGAAGTCAATGCCCTCCTCCTGCGGCCTCCCCTTCATCTGCACCCGGAACATGCCTTCCCTTGCCGCCGCGTCAGGGACCGGGATGTAGATCATCTGGTCAAGCCTTCCCTTCCTCCTTACGGCAGGATCGATGAGATCCGGGCGGTTGGAGCTCGCGATGACGAATACCCGGTCCTTTCCGCAGTTGTTCATCTGCGAGAGGAACTCGTTCACCTCACTGGACCTGTGCACGCTCTCGCTGCGCCCGCGGTCAGGCACCAGCGCGTCGAACTCGTCGAAGTTGAGGATCATCGGGGCGTTCTTCCGAGCCTCGGCAAACAGCTGCCCGATCTTCTCCTGCGAGCCGTGGATATAGGTGCTCGCGAGATCCGAGGACTTTATGAGCTTATAGTTCCAGCCCGCCTCCTCGGCGAACTTCTCGGCGATGAAGGACTTGCCGCATCCCGGAGGGCCGTAGAGCAGCATGCCGTTCGGGATCTGTATTCTGTACTTCTCCGCGAGCTCCGGATCCTTCAGCACGTCGATGATCTTCTCCCGCATCATGGACTTGAGGTCCTCCATGCCGGCGACATCGGCAAAGCCGTTTCCCCTGGCCCGGCGCGGCTCAGGCGTGTTCCCGGGAGCAGCCTTCTGCTCTGCCCCGGAAAGCCCGGCCGGATCTCTGTCCTGACTGCCGGCACTCTGAGAAAGAACCTCATCGCTGCCATCCGGCTGATCCTTTATCCCGAGCGCGTCCATGAACTCACGGGCAGACTGAAAGCGCTTATCAGGATCCACCGAGAGCGCCTTCTTCATCGCCTCAAGCTGACGGTCATCAATGTCTATGAGCCTCTTTTCGGGAATGGGGAGCGGGCCCTTTCTCTTCTCGATAAACGACCGGACGTCCTCACGGATGGACTGAACAAATTCAGAACCCGCCTCATCCTCCGGAAGCTCCAGTGCCCACTTCACTGTCTCTTCCCTCCAGAACTCCGTCTCCCAGGGCCTGATGCCGAAAACCAGCCAGTACATCACAGCACCTGCCGAGAAAATGTCAGACCTCACGGATCCGCCGCCCTCCATGCGCTCCGGTGCCACATAGTGGAGATCCTGCCCATGCCACAGCAATGGATCCGGTCCGAGATCGCTGTACCTTGCATTCTCGAAGCCGGTGAGCTTCAGCCCGCTGAAATCACTGCAACCTGGACTGACGCAGACATTATCGATATTATGCGGCGTCACCGCGTTATGGATTACCGGCCGGTGGCTCCTGTGAAGGCAGTCAAGAGCCCTGAGCAGCGGCCCCATCAGATGCATAAGCTCCTCTGCGGTAAAGCGCTCTCCTTCGTCAACCAGGTGCCATAGACCATCGCCGCCCGGCGTTTCTGTTGCTATATAGAAGAGCCTGTGCCCGTCTTTCTCCACTGTGCCGGAGCTGAGGAGCCGGCACAGGTTCGGGTGCCTGAGCGAGGAGGCGATTTCCGCCTCGATTACGCTGCCGTCCCTGTCAAGCATGGATGAGGGCAGATTGTCCATGCAGAAAAGCCTGACATGGCAGCATGCATGTCCCCTTTCGTCATCGGCCAGGTACAGCTCATGAAAGGAGTCTTCCTCGTACCGGCAGATAAGAGTGTATTCACCTATCCTGTCATTCACCTTGAAAAGAGCCATGGCATCCTCCGCCTCCCCAGCAAAAAAACATACAGGCGCATCTCAGATCACGCGTACAGCGGCAGCGCGCCGGGGAACGGGAGCATTCCCTCCTTATGATGATATGGGCGGGCGGCGTGGGCTTCAAATTTTAATGGCGCCCGGAATGTCATAGCGGGTCATTTCAGGGAAGAATTTTGTCCCTCTGGCATGGACATGCTGAGCTCCGGACTCGGCCTGGAACAGAAAGCTCAGGCCCCGGCCATCTTTATGCCGGGCAGCTGACAGTGCGTGAAGCGCCATATCCGGGACTGCCTGCGGCGCTCCGTCTGACTGCTCACTTCTGGATGAAGCCGATGGGCCTGTGATTTCTCTCCTTTGTGGACTTCTCAACCTTCATCCTGATGCCGTCATAGTAGCTGATGTCATCCGGGCTTACGGAAGGAGAGGTCCTCCTGATCGCATCCTCAAGCATCTTCTCAGTGATGTCGCACCTCTCCTCAAAGGCCTTCTCCGCGGCGTCATTAACGATAAAGGCGATGTCAGAGGCAACGAAGTTCTCCGTGAGCGAGGCGAGGCGGCGGAAGTCAATGCCCTTCGCCTGCGGGCGTCCCTTCATCTGCACGCGGAACATGCCCTCCCTCGCCTCAGGATCGGGAACCGGGATGTAGATCATCTGATCAAGCCTCCCCTTCCTCCTCACCGCGGGATCGATGAGATCCGGGCGGTTGGAGCTCGCGATGACGAATACCCTGTCCTTCCCGCAGTTGTTCATCTGCGAGAGGAACTCGTTCACCTCGCCTGACACGTGGACGCTGTCCGTGCGGCCGCGGTCCGGCACCAGCGCGTCGAACTCGTCGAAGTTGAGGATCATGGGAGCCTTCTTCCTCGCCTCGTCAAAAAGCGCTCCGATCTTCTCCTGTGAGCCGTGGACATAGGTGCTCGCGAGATCCGATGACTTTATGAGCCTGTAGTTCCAGCCGGCCTCCTCGGCGAACTTCTCGGCGATGAAGGACTTGCCGCAGCCCGGAGGTCCGTAGAGCAGCATGCCGTTCGGGATCTGGATCCGGTACTTTCCGGCGAGCTCCGGGTTCTTAAGGACATCGATGATCTTCCTCTGCATCAGCGCCTTGATGTCCTCCATGCCGGCGACATCGGCAAAGCCCTTCCCCGGAGCGCTGTCCTGCTCAGGAGCCTTCTCCTCTGCCTCCTCCTGCATCTCCTGAGGCTCTGTGTCAGGAACTGAAGCCTTTTCGTCTGCGGATCCGTCCTCCTCAGAACGCTCCTCCCTGCTCCCTGCGGCCGCGGCATTTCCACGGAGCGCCTCAAGGAACTCCTTTGCCGATGCGAAGCGCTTCTCCGGATCAAAGGAGAGCGCCCTCCTCAGCGCCGCAAGCTTCGCCTCATCAATATCGATGAGCCTTGAGGATGGGATGGGGAGAGGGCTTCTCCTCTTCTCATTGAAGAGCTCCGCCTGCCTCTCCGGGGTGCTCCCGGTGAGCTCCGACTCCCATGGCCTTGCGCCGAACACCAGCTCATACATCACCGCGGCGGCGGAGAAGATGTCAGACCTCACGGAGCCGCCGCCCTCAAGGCGCTCAGGCGCCACATAGTGGAGGTCCTGCCCGTGCCAGGAGCTGGGATCAGGCGCAAGATCGCTGAACCTCGCGCGGCTCAGCCCGATGAGCCTCAGGCTGCCGAACTCCCTCCTCCAGGCCCTGATCTTCTCAGGCGTTATCCCGTTATGGATGATCGGGCGGCTCTGGCTGTGGAGGCTCTCAAGCGCGGAGAGGAGAGACTCCATCACCTGCATGAGCTCATCCCCGGTCAGTGTCTCCTTCCTGTGGATGAGGTCGCTGAGGCTGTCGCCGTGCGCCACCTCCGAGATGATGTAGAGGAGCCTGTGCCCCTCCTTCTCCATGGTTCCCGAGGCGCCGAAGCGGCACAGGTTCCTGTGGCTGAGAAGCGGGGCGATTTCCGCCTCAAGCACCTGCCCCTCCGGATCAAAGCTGAAGGGCTTCAGGTCATCGAGGTGGAGGATCTTGGCGAACCACAGGTTCTGCTCCCTGTCGAGCACATAGTATTTCTCATAGTAGGAGCCGTACATGCCGCAGAAGTCAACCGTATACCCGCCAATCCTGTCCTTGGCATCAAAAAGAAACATATCATCCTCCGCGTCATCAGGCCAGGGCGCCCTGGCAGCCTCAGGAACGGAACATCCCGTCCACGCAAGTGATGATATCCGGATGGGAAACGGCCTTCAAATTTTAATGACGGTTGAAGTGTCGTACATTGTCATTTTCAGGATATTTTCGGAAACCGGCCCGGCAGGGAGTACAGAAAAACGGAATGTAGAGGCAAAGGCCAGGATCCCTGGGCGCTGGTGTGAGGCTGGCTCAGAAGAACATGAGCTTCGGTCCATCGAACCTGAGGCCGCCCGTCTCGCCGGAGGCGCCCGGAGCACTGCCTGAAGATGCGCCGTGCTGCTTTGAGGGAGCGTAGACCTCGGCGTCGCCGCCGTCAGCGGAGAGCATGTAGAACTGCGGCATGTTGAAGCTCACCTGCCCGTCGGCGCCTCCCGCCTTCCGGCCGTTGACCTCGGCCGCCCGGCGGTTGATGAACGAGACGAGCTCATCTATGCTGCCGCCAGCGTCCTGGTAGAGCGAGATCTCGTCACGGCCGCGCGCCTCGTAGATGTTGAAGCCGCCGCCCGGCAGCACCTGGAAGAAATACTGCGTTATGCCGCTGCTCGCGCACTTCCTGATGGCGACCGGGATCTGGCTCGAGAGCTCGGATCCGATGCGCCGGAGCGTCATGTGGTCGAAGTTGTAGTAGTCGAGGAGGCTCGCCACCTTGCGGAACACCGCCCTCACGTCGTCGATGCCGACCGTGATGTTCTCGCCGCCTATCGAGACGACGAAGGTCTGCATGCCCTCCTTCCTTGAGATCCTCCTCATCTCCAGGCACTTGAATAGGAAGTTCCTGAGAGTGTCGATGACCACCCTGCTGAAGCGGCTCCAGCAGTAGAAGCGGAGCTTGCCGTCAGTGTCGCCCTTGCTTACCCTCACGTGGTCAAGGATGAACGCCGTAACCCTCTCCAGGACTCCCTCGCCCTCAAAGCGCTGGGCGTAGCACTCGCCCCAGGAGTTGACGTAGGCAATCTCGATGTTCCTCACCAGGTTGCGCCGGTCGGCGCCGAAGGAGAACGCGTAGTTCATGTCGCCGCTCAGGATGTCGTCAGGAATGTCATCGCTGCCGTCAGTGTTGACGAAGATGCCGACCATCCTGAAGGTCTCCGGTGCCATCAGCTCGGCGTTCGACGGCATAATCTCCATGGCGCTCACTGTCTCGGAGACATTGCGCGCGAGCTTCCTGATGATCCCCGGATCAATCCCCCGGGGCTTCCTGCCGGCGATATGGATCTCGGTGGAGGAGCTTATTATGCGGTTGATCGTGAGCCAGCAGAGGACATTGACGATGCTGATATCGTAATAGAGCGGCGCGGTGCCCGCCATTGAGACCGGCCTGGGCTCGGCGCCATAGACGTACCAGCCGGCGGCGCAGAGGTGCCCCGCGGGGACATGGACGAAGGTGAGCACCTTCTCCGAAATGTCCGGCGCCATGTTGAGGTTGATTCTCATGACCTTGTGCGGCGCGCCGTTGAACGAGGCGAAGAGCTTCCTCGAGAGGATGCCCAGATCCTGGTCGCTCAGAGCCGAGGAGATGCCGCTCTTCTTAACGAAGTCGGAGAGCGAGCGGTAGCTCTGCATCAGCGTCTCGGTGATGACATGGTAGGCGAGTCGCACGTCTGAGATCCGCCACCGGCTGCGGCCGTCAACATATCTCCTTGCGGCCTCGCTGATGTTCCCGTCCCGGATGAACTCCTCCACCTCGGCGCGGCGGAAGCTGTCGGCTGTCGAGCGCCCGTCCGGAGACAGGCCGTCCGTCATCTTCAGGTAGAAGCTGACCGCGGCAAGCTCCATTCTCTTGCTGTCATTGCGCGCACCGAGGTAGCCCCTGACCTTCATGAAGGTCTGGTAATAGGGATCCATCTGGTTCGAGTAGGCGGAGTCGAGCTGGTAATGCCTCCTCACGATCTGCGAGATGAGCCTGGTCTCGGGGAACTCCGCGCTGTAGGCCTCGGTGAGCAGGATTTTGAGCACCGCCTTGTAGGGCGAGTGTATGCCCTTGTAGATGAGCCAGAGCGCCGAGCCGAAGAACTCCTCTGCGGAGATGGTGTTGCACGTTCCGAGGTCGAACCAGTCGCTGCTCCCGCTCCCGAGCTCACTCATGATGCCGGCGACGCAGCGGTCGTAGCGGTCGATGGTGTCATACTCGTCAGGCACCAGGTACCAGACCAGCCACCTTCCGGCTATATGGAGCGCCGAGCGGTAGAACTCGTCAAGGAGGAGGAGCCGCTGCGCGCTGCCGCAGTCCTCGCTCGAGAGCGTCGATGACTCCTCCTGCGGGCCCGTGAACTTGTCGTCAGGCACCAGGAAGAAGTTGACCTCGACGCCGCGCCCCGCCGCCACGTTGGCGATGATGCCGCACTTCTGCTCAAGGAGGAACCGGTCGCGCTTCGGCATGTCGTGCGAGTGGCAGACCCAGATGTCGAGATCGGACCTGCTGTTCTGCCCGATTGAGCCGGTGCTGCCCATCGAGTAGATGGACATGATGTCGCGCCTCCCCGGGTCGGCGAGGCCGCTGTAGCCGGTCGCGGAGCAGAGCTCGTCGATGTAGCTCTGCTGGTAGCGGCTGAGCTCGAAATGCTCGATGCCGCAGGGGGCGTCCTGAATGTAGCCGGGGAGGAGGGGATGGTTGAAATGAAGAAGGACAGGAAGCTGCTCGAAGAAGATCCTCTGCTTCTCCGACATGAGGATCACAGCGCGCTGAAGCCGCTGCGCGTTCACCTGCCTCACGCGCCTGACACGCTCGGCAAGAGATGGTATATCCGTCATATGTCAGCCCCGGTCCGATGCAGCCCGCCCTGCAGTGCGGGCATTGCGATAATTTTGGTAACTATATCACAAAATTTAAGGAAAACATCAGGACGCGGGGAAACAAAATTACACCGGTACAGCGGGGACGGAAAGCGGAAATACGGCCGTACAGGAGGTTTTTTGCTGCTGGTGCGGCATAATCAGTCATAGCCGGCACAACCTGCGGGCAAAACGCGGTAGGATACATGGCAGCAGTCACTTCACGGGTACCGGACGGCATGAGCAGCAAAGACAGCAGAAATGCGGAGAAGCCCGCAGCAAACGGGACCGGACAGACCTGGGACAGCCTCAGCAGCGGCATTCCGGCTGACCGCCGTAAATTCTGCCTTCTCGCCAGCACCTATAAAAAACAGCTGTGCCAACCATGGGACGACAGCCTCATTGAGGCTTTAGGGCTGGTAACGGAAGACGGGATGCTTACCAATGCCGGACTGCTGTTTGCAGATTACTGTCCGCTCACCTGGTGCCGTTCAGTCTGCTGCAGATGGGACGGGCCCGAAGATGGCTATGCCATCAACGAAAACGAATACAGCGGAAATATTCTCCTGGTGCTTAAAATGACAGCAGACTTCATCAGGGCCAATACCGCAAGACGCTGGTACAAGCTGCCGACTCACAGGCTGAATATACCGGAGTACTCCGACAGGGCAATCCTTGAGTGCACGGCAAACCATCTCGTACATCGTGATTACCAGGCAAATGGAACAGGGCTGCAGGTCGACATTTTTGATGACCGTATATGTTTCCGCACTCCTGGCGGCATGTACGACGGGAAAGGACCGGTTCAGAACCGTGATATAAGCGCAGTCGCACCGGTCCGCCGCAATCCTGTCATTGCAGGTGTTTTCCAGAAGCTTGATCTGATGGAAAAGAACGGTCTCAGAAGCATGCAGAGCTTTTCTGCTGAGCTTCCGTCGTATAGCGGGCCGGCCACGCCGGTTTTCCAGAGCGACAGCGTGTCATTCACCACCACGTTCAGGAACGTCAGCTATGGGAAAACCGAAGAGGATTTCCAGCGCATTATTGACAGAGAAACTCGGTGCGGCATGACTGACTGCTGGGATAAAACGGCCCGGAGCCCAGAAAACTACCCAGAAACAGGAAAAACTACCCAGAAAACTGCCAGGGAAGCTCAGAAAACTACCCAGAAAGCCGGGAAAACTACCCAGAAAACCGGGAAAACTACCCAGAAAACTGCCAGGGAAGCTCAGGAAACTGCTCAGAAAACAGTAAAAACTACCCAGAAAACCGGTGTTCGCCATATTGGCAAAACGGCTCAGCTGATAATCGATATGATTATTGCTGACCCCACAACAACAAGAAACCAGTTTGCCGAGGCAGCCAAAGTAACGCCTGATGCAATCAAATGGCAGCTGAAAAAACTCACTTCTCTCGGCATAATCTCAAGAACAGGCGGAGACAGAGGAGGCTTTTGGAAAGTTTCAGCTGATCCTCCGTCAAATCAGGATCTGAAATAAAGCGAATTGAAGTTCTGATCAGCGTACACAGTTAAGATTCACCAAAAGCCCTGGAAGGTTCACCAAAAACTCAGGAAAAGGTTCAACTTTGAGGTGTCCAAATTAAGAGTAATCCAAATTTTGCTGTGTCCACTCCGCGGAGTATATTTTATTTTTGGGTGTCAAAAATTAAGGGTAAACCAAACTTTGGCGTGTCCGTTCCACGGGGTATATTTTATTTTAGGTGTCCGAATTAAGGGGAACCCAATTTTTGCCGTGTCCACTCCGCGGGGTATATTTTAAAGAGCAGGGAGATCTCTGAAGAGCTTCTTGCGGCAGTGCTGGGTGATTACCAAAGGCTGCTGGCTCAGGAGCCATGAGGAGCCTTGACACCTGAGAAATAACACGGCCCGCCGGGGCGGATTGAGTCAGTCAGAGAACAGATCATCCATGGTGACCTGGCTCTGGACATCATCGTTATAGCTGCCGGGAGCAAGCCCGTATGGCGTGATCATGGTTATATGCACCGCCTTTCCTGTGCCGGACAGCCTGACGAAAGTGCTTTTCCGCTCCCTCAGCCTCTCGTCCTCAGCTGCGCTTATTGAATACTTTGCACCGGAGTACTTCATCTCACAGAGATTGATGACATCATCATTCCTGTCGATCAGCAGATCGATCTGCACTCCCTTCTCATCGCCATCCTTGGGCCTGTAGGCCCATGAATGTGCTGTGTTGATGACGCCGGAAAATCCCAGTGCACGGCAGATCTGCGGCAGGTGCTGCAGGCAGACGCGCTCAAACGCGAGGCCGGACCAGACATTGCGCACTGATGTTCCTGCCTCGGCGCTCCATGAATGAATGCTGTCCTCCGCAATAAACCTGAAGTAAAAAAGAGTGTAGCTGTCCATCAGCTGCCATACCGCGCCTTTTTTCCTGTTGCCCAGCATGGTGTAATGCCGTATGAAACCGCACTGCTCAAGCTCAGAGAGCGCAGTAGAAAACCCGGAGTTGTCAGAGAGCCCCGCGGCATTCAGAAGCTCATCACGCTGCATTCCACCCTTTTTACCGGCAAGGGCCCTTACTATGGCTATATGTTTTTCCGGGAATCTGAAAAGCGAGGCATAGAGCGCCTCGTACTCGTGGGTCATCTCGCCGCCTTCTGAAAAAAACATCCGGTCAAAATTCTGGGACAGGGACATGCCGGTTTTCAGGAATCTCCAGTAATAGGGGACTCCTCCCATCGCCATATAGCCTTCCAGTATGCTCTTTCGCGAAAGCTCCAGATTCCGGCTCCTGCAGTAAAGCTCGCATTCATGCAGTGTGAACTGGCGCAGCCAGATCTGGCGTGTAACCCGGTTGTGGAGTCCGCCATAGCTCGCAACTATATTGCTGATAATCCATGATGTGGCAGATCCGCATACAATGAGGACTATATCCTTCCGCCTTGTCGCCCAGCTGTTCCAGAAATGATCGAGCGCACGGATAAAATTGGAACGAGGCGTGTCCATCCACGGCAGCTCGTCAAGGAAGATAACTTTCTTTTCACCGCTCTGGTTCTTCTCAAGCAGCCTCTGCAGAAGGCGGAAAGCCTCCCTCCACGACTTCGGGCATTCACTCTCCGGCATGCCGGCGGAATAAAGAGATTCCATGAACTCTTCGAGCTGCTCAGCGAGCGGTGCGTCAAGAAGGCCAGAATGCTCAAAAGCAAAATGGTAATTAAAGGTCTCCCTTATCAGGTAGGTCTTGCCGACCCTGCGCCTGCCGTAAACAGCTATGAACTCGGACTCATCGGATTTTAAAGCGTCGAGCAGCGTCTGCTGTTCGTTCTTCCTGCCAATCAGCATAATTCAGTTAACCATTTGATTTTATTGGGAAACATCACGATTATAACAAAACTTCAGGTTAAAAGTCGTGGAAATCTTCACTTTTACACAACATTTCCACGACTTTCAGATGATATAAGAGTTTACAGATAATTCTTTGAATTTACTGGATAATACTCTGATTTTCAAAGATATTAAAAATAAAAGTCGTGGAAATCTTCGTTTTTCAGGCACATTTCCACGGCTTTCAGCAGAGACGATGGGCCGCTCAGCCCATTGCCTGAATCTTTGAACGTTTCTCCGCGGCAAAAAAGCCCGGAGGCCAGTACCGGCGCGGGTTTTCGGACTTTTTCATTTTATTTTTTTGTAGTTACACAGCATGGGCCGTAAACACCGGCTGTTTCAGGACATTCCGCTCACTCTCTGACAGTGACCGCTGTCCTGCCGCTCGCCGCGGCCGCATGAATTCAGGCTAATCCAGCACCTCACTCAGGTTCCATGCCTGGATATTCCTTATGCCATTGTTGCCCGGCAGCGTGAAATCATCCATGGAGACGACGTATTTCTCATAGCTGTCCCTGATCGCCTCCAGCGGTGCGTACTCTCTTCTCGCCGTGCTCTCATCAGCAAGGCTGCAGGCTGTCTGGATATAAACTTTGCGGTCACCTCTTATGCCTATAAAGTCAATTTCCCTGCCATCACCGTATCCTGTATAGCAGTCATACCCGTGCCGCCTGAGCTCAAGGTAAACGGCGTTCTCAAGAAGAGGACCGTCGCCGCAGCCGGATCCGCGGTACAGATAGTTCCGGAAGGCAAGGTCACACGGATAGTACTTTGCGTTTCCTCCTGTGACTGCCCCGCTCCTGATGCTGCAGCGCCTGACGCGGAAAATGAGAAACGCGCTCTCAAGATACCCGAGGTAGAGTGCCGCGGTGTCGTATGAGACCTTTCTCCCGAGGCTCCTCAGATAGCTGACAGCACTCTGTACTGAAATGAGACCTGATGCGTTTTTTACCGCCCAGGCGAACAGCACGTCAAGCAGGGGAATATCTCGTATATTATTGCGCTCAGCTATGTCCCTGATGATCACAGTGCATTCCAGTGACTCCGCATAATCGCGGCGCATCTCATCATCCCTGAGACTGTACATGTCAGGCAGCCCCGACGAGTGGATATACTCACTGTATGAGCTGCGCCCGCGCTCTTTTTTCAGAAAGCCAAGGTACTCATCGTATGAAAACGGCAGCACCTCGATTTCCGCATAGCGTCCTGAGAGCATTCCTGAATCAGATCCGGTGACAAAGAACTCATAGTCGTGCGTGCAGTCCTGTGAGCAGGAGCTGACGAATGACTCCCAGTTCCGGATATTCTGAACCTCATCGAGGAACAGGTATATTCTGCCCTCGGGCTTCAGCTCAGCAAGATACAGGCGGAAAAGATCGTCAAGATCCCTGTCAGTCCTTACAAAACCAGAATCCTCAAAGTCCCTGCCCGGCATGAAGATATTTCTGCTGGGCACGCCGCTCTCCATGAGCCTCCGCGCGAGCTGCCGCAGGAGGAAGCTCTTTCCGGCACGGCGCGGCCCGGCAAGGACCTTGACTGGACAGGTTCCGGCAGGCTTTTCCATTCTCTCTGCATAGCCGGTGCGCACGAAGCCGGTATAAAGGACATTGTCACCCCAGAAACTGCATTTCCTGAGGGCGGCCATTTTTTCATTCATAATCGAAAATTCCGACAAGAACGGGCATTTTTTCGAGTATAGTCGAATATTTAAGGGAAACCTGATCAATTTTCGGTTATGGACGAATTTTCGAGACTGTTCGTCCGGCTTCGCCTGCCATGATCCACGCATCTGAGCAAAAACACGTGGGAATCTCCGTTTTTCAGGCACATTTCCACGGCTTTCAGCAGAGACATACGGCCTCAGCCCCTTACCGGAATCTTTGAACGTTTATCTGCGGCAAAGAAGCCGGCAGTCCAGTCCGGACGCACTTTTCCGGGATTTTCATTTTATTTTTTTGTAGTACACAGGACCGGCGCTTCTGCTGAGTGGATCCTGTGCCGTCACGGATCAGCGGATGAAGTGCATGGGCTGCCAGGGCTCGCGCTCCGGAGCGTCCTCACGGTGAAGGGACTTCAGCATCCAGGCCATGTTGTTCGCGAGGGTACGCATGGTCTGCATGCCCTCTGAATCCTCAGCGGCCTGTCCGGGCACACGCCCGTAGGCAATGTTCCAGTACTGCGAGGTCACGATAGGCATGTTCATCATCTGGAAAGGCATCTGCAGCGCCTGCATGGCGGCGGTAGCGCCGCCCCTCCGGCAGACGACAACCGCTGCCGCAGGCTTGTTCTGAACATCCGCTCCTGCAAAGAGCATGCGCTGGATGAGGGAAATGATCTGCCCGGTAGGCTGCCCGTAATAGGTCGGTGAGCCCACGATGAGCCCGTCTGACTCATTCATCTTCCCGATCATCTCGTTGCAGATGTCGTCATCAAACCTGCAGATGCCGTTCCCCTTCACCCTGCAG
>Ga0256404_1007850_pt1:2500-16530 | contig 16530 bp, 15 predicted proteins | sample RumenRJG_01DNA_FD_185990 | JGI IMG/M metagenome (GOLD analysis project Ga0256404, IMG submission 185990) | Bovine rumen microbial communities from Lethbridge, Alberta, Canada - RJG_01 | ecosystem: Host-associated > Mammals > Digestive system > Stomach > Rumen | place: Canada: Alberta...
CGAATATCTGAGGTTTCCAGGGTAAAGCTGATCTGCCCTGGGTCAGTCGGGACCTAAGGCGAGGGCGAAAGCCGTAGTCGATGGATAACAGGTTGATATTCCTGTACTGTGACAATTCAGAACTGTGGGGACACGGCAGGAGACGAGAAGCCCGGGACGGTAAGCCGGGTGCAAGCGGAAGAGGTGCTTTCCAGGCAAATCCGGAGAGTAAGCCAAGGCCGTGATGCGGAGCGAAATTAAAGTAGCGAAGGATCAGAGACTGCTGTCAAGAAAAGCCGCTATAGCGATTGTCATACCCGTACCGCAAACCGACACAGGTAGATGAGGAGAGAATCCTAAGGCCGGCGGGAGAAGTGTTGTTAAGGAACTCGGCAAAACAGCTCCGTAACTTCGGGAGAAGGAGCGCCCCAGAGATGGGGCCGCAGAAAAAAGGCTCAAGCAACTGTTTAGCAAAAACACAGGTCTATGCGAAACCGAAAGGTGAGGTATATGGGCTGACGCCTGCCCGGTGCTGGAAGGTTAAGGGGAGAGGTTAGCTTCGGCGAAGCTTTGAACTTAAGCCCCAGTAAACGGCGGCCGTAACTATAACGGTCCTAAGGTAGCGAAATTCCTTGTCGGGTAAGTTCCGACCCGCACGAAAGGCGTAATGATTTGAGCACTGTCTCGACAACACACCCGGTGAAATTGAAATACCAGTGAAGATGCTGGTTACCCGCGCCAGGACGGAAAGACCCCATGGAGCTTTACTCTAACTTGATACTGGGATCCGGCATCACATGTACAGGATAGGCGGGAGGCAGAGAAGTATGAGCGTCAGCTTATACGGAGCCGCTGTTGGGATACCGCCCTTGTGATGCCAGATTTCTAACGAGCTGCCGTAATCCGGCAGGCGGACAATGTCAGGCGGGGAGTTTGACTGGGGCGGTCGCCTCCGAAAGGGTATCGGAGGCGCTCAAAGGTTCCCTCAGAATGGTTGGAAACCATTCGGAGAGTGCAAAGGCAGAAGGGAGCCTGACTGTGACACCGACGGGTGGAGCAGGTACGAAAGTAGGACTTAGTGATCCGGTGGTACAAAGTGGGATTGCCATCGCTCAACGGACAAAAGCTACCCTGGGGATAACAGGCTTATCACTCCCAAGAGTTCACATCGACGGAGTGGTTTGGCACCTCGATGTCGGCTCATCGCATCCTGGGGCTGCAGCAGGTCCCAAGGGTTGGGCTGTTCGCCCATTAAAGCGGTACGCGAGCTGGGTTCAGAACGTCGTGAGACAGTTCGGTCCCTATCCGGCGCGGGCGCAGGAGATCTGAGAGGAGCTGTCCTTAGTACGAGAGGACCGGGATGGACGGACCGCTGGTGAATCTGTTGCACCGCCAGGTGCACGGCAGAGTAGCCAAGTCCGGACGGGATAAACGCTGAAGGCATCTAAGCGTGAAGCCCCCCTCGAGATGAGATCTCCCATTCGAAAGAAGTAAGACCCCTTGAAGACTACGAGGTAGATAGGGCAGAGGTGTAAGGGAAGCAATTTTCTAAGCTGACTGTCACTAATTGGTCGAGGGCTTGACCAGTGTAGCATTTGCATAAAGCAAATGCGGAGCGATATGGCATTAATTCCGAAGGAATTAATGTTCTGCGAAGCAGAATTGCAGACGATGTATCCTATCATCGGCTGCAACCCTGAAAGAACAGAATCCGCAGGCAGGAATGAGTGCAAATGTGAGGTCTAAGATCGGATGGAAAGACGATAAGGTTTGTGAAATAGTTCTTAATGTGCAGTTCTCAGGGTATATACCTGATAATCCTCGATAGCTCAATGGTAGAGCACTCGGCTGTTAACCGAGTTGTTGCAGGTTCGAGCCCCGCTCGGGGAGCAAGGACTGTCAATGCAGCAATGTTGACAGTCCAATTATTTTATGTTAATATTTTTTTACAAGGCGCAGTAGCCAAGTGGTAAGGCAATGGTCTGCAACACCAGTATGCACCAGTTCAAATCTGGTCTGCGCCTCTTTTTTTTTATATTATCGCGGGGTAGAGCAATCCGGTAGCTCGTCGGGCTCATAACCCGAAGGTTGTTGGTTCAAATCCAGCTCCCGCAACGAGCTCATAAGCAAAGAGAAGATACTGCGTAAGGTGGTATCTTTTTTTTGGCTTTAAAAAAGCTTCTCTGAAGAATCGATCAGAGAAGCTGTCTTACAATTTTCATGACGCCGTCCTCGTCATTGCTCGCCGTCTGGAATCGGCATAGCTTAGCAAGGTCCGGGTGCGCGTTGCCCATCGCATAGCTGTAATAGGCTTTCGGCATCATGCTGCAGTCATTCAGGTAATCACCGAAGATCATTGTCTGTTCATAGCGGATACCGTATTTGTTCTGAATGAATTCGATGGCCTTTCCCTTGCATGTACCGGTCAGGCCGATGTTGCACCAGCAGAAACCGTCAAGAGATATGTCATAGTCCGCTGTCAGCGGCTGCAGGAGCGGCATTGTATTCACTTCAGCGCCTTCCTCAGAAGGATCGTAGATCGTGACCTTGTTGACCAGAGACGTTATTTCAGAAACGCTGTCTATTTCGTGAAAGACGCGGTAATACTTTGCATAGAAGTCTTTGATCTCCTGCGGATAGGAAGCGTAAAGGTAACCGCATTCCGCACTGGAATACATCAGATAAACATGGCGGATGGGCTGCATGAAAGCTTCCACCTGCGCAAGCTGCACCGGCGTGAAGCCGTGCTCGTAGATCACCGTGCGGTCATCTACGATATTGCCGCCGTTGTCTGCGATATAAATCATCGGTGCGTCTACGTCGGTAAAGGACAGGCGCAGATTGGAATAGGACCGGCCGCTCGCGGCGGCGAAACGGATGCCTTTATCATTCAGGCGGTTTATGACTTCGGCCAGGTCAGGCGGAAGTTCCCGTTTGCTGTTTAAAAGGGTGCCGTCCATATCGGCGGCCACCAGTCGGATATTATCAAAATCAATCATAAATGTCTCCTTGCTCTTTATGCTGTATAATAATATCATAAAAAATGACATTCGTTAAATGCGGTCATTTTCGGAGGTGAGATTATGGATATACAGCGCGGCGATATTCTGACGCTGAAAAAGAAGCATCCATGCGGCAGTTACGAGTGGGAAGTGATCCGTGCGGGCGCGGATTTCCGGCTGAAATGCTGCGGCTGCGGACACCAGATCGTCATTGCGCGCAAAGCCGCAGAGAAGAGTCTGAAAAAGCAGATGCGCGGCGGCGAACAGATTTTCTGAACCGGCACCTGCGCCTCGCAGGTGCCTCTTTTCTGCTATCAATCCAGCTTATAACTGAAAATAGAATATGAAGATTTTACATCGGCTTCCGGGTATGGTACTATTTCTGTCAGTAAAACATAGTAAACAGATAGGAAAGGTAGTAATATAAATGACAGCAAATTATTTATTCAGACGGTATCAGGCCGACGATTACATTGCCATAGCGCAGGAAGCAGAGAAGTGGATTCGTACCAATGAAATTGAAACGCCTTACGGCATCCGCTGGAAGCAGAGTCCGGATTCCTCCGAGGATTTTTCGGATTATCCGATGCTGACCGAAAAGGCGCTGTACGGCGGTTCCGCCGGCATCGGCCTGTTTTACCTCCGGCTTTACCAGGCAGTGCATAATGAGGCATATCTGGATAAGGCAGAGAAGGCGGCGGACTACATCATTCATACCGATGAAGGCCCTGACTTTTACCGCAAAGCACTTTCCCATGCGTCGGGCGAGGCCGACAAGCTCGTCCATGTGAAGAACATGCCCGGCTGGATCATCGGTTACTACAACGGGCCGACAGGCAGTGCCAATCTGATCCTCAAGCTGTATGAGGCAACCGGCAAGGAAAAATACAGAGATTATGCTGTCAAGGTCGCAGACGATCTCCTGCAGAACGCGGTGAAAGAGGAGGAAGGCCTTAGGTGGAGCGAGCAGAATGATGCATGCGGAGATGCCGGTTTTGCACCGTATCTTATTTCCGTGTGGAAACTTACCGGGGACAGACGTTATCTTGATGCGGCCAGTGCGCTCGGCCATTACGTGGTCTCCCGTGGAAAGCCGGCGCCGAACGGCGGCCGGTACTGGAATGTCGTCGACCTGACGATCATCGACTTCCCGCCGGATGTCTTCTGGGTGAATTTCGCCCACGGCACCTCCGGTGTCGGCTGGATCTTCGCGATCCTCTACCAGGCGACCGGTGAGGAGATTTTCCTGCAGGCGGCGCGCGATGCGGCAGAGTATATAAAGGGCATTGCCGTCGGCGATGAAAATGCGGTGCTTGTCCCGTACCTCGACAGTCTGGAACGAGGCCCGTCCACCGAATTTTATTATCTGAGCACCTGCCACGGACCGGCCGGCACAGCACTTTTATTTGAGGCGCTGTATAAGATCACCAAAGAGCCGTCGTATCTGGACTGGGTAAAGAAGCTGTCCCGCGGCATTATCGCGGCCGGCGCGCCGGAACAGTTCTCACGCGGCTACTGGCCGAGCCAGGCGATCTGTTGCAGTACACCGGGACTTCTCGAACATTTTATTTCGGTTTACAGGCTGACAGGCGAGCCGGAATTCCTGCGCTATGCGGAGAGAGCGGCGCGAACCGTGATCGGGCAGTCGCATGCGGACGACGACCCGGCCGATATCTACAAGACGCAGGGCACACGCCGGTGGCTCGGTGCCTGGTGGAGAACGATTCCGCAGGATGTGCACAGCTACACCGGCCTGTATCTGGGAACCGCGGGCAATGCATGGAGCCTGCTGTCTCTGGCCGGACTGCTGAAAAATGAAGATTATATACAGCTTGTCGAATATGATTACTGATCGTGGAGGAAAAAATAATGGGCAGAATATATGATTCAATTACGGAACTGGTCGGCAGAACACCGCTGGTGAGACTGCATCGCTATGAGGAAGAGGAAAATGTAAAAGGCCATATCCTCGGGAAATTTGAATATTTCAACCCGTCCGGCAGCGTAAAGGACCGGGCGGCGCTGAATATGATCAAGGAAGCCGAATATGAAGGAAAACTCAAACCGGGAATGACCATCGTGGATTACACCAGCGGCAATACCGGAATCGGCACGGCAACCTTTGCCAACGCCAGAGGCTATCATTACGTGGCAGTCATTCAGCCCGGTGTCTCGATTGAGCGTTCGCAGATCCTGAAGGCGCTGGGGGCGGAGCTTCTGCAGGTGACAGATGTGCCTGGCTTTGCCGAGATGCTGCAGACGGGCCTGTCGATGGACGGCCTGACGAAGATCATGACCGATTTTGCGGAGTCGAAGGGATGGTTTTACCTGAATCAGTGCGGCAATCCGGCCAATCCTAGGGCGCATATCCTCGGCACCGGTCCGGAGATCTGGGAAGATACCGACGGACATGTCGATTATACGGTTCAGCTTGTCGGCACCGGCGGCACGCTTGCCGGCCTTTCCGCTTACCTGCGGACGAAGAATCCGGACGTGAAGATTATCGGCGCACAGCCGGCAAAGCAGTCGCTGAAGGACCCGGCTTATCCGGACCGCAATACCATCGATGGCGTTTTGAAGTTCGACGGCGTGCCGGAGGATAAGGTTCCGGCGCTGTTCGGCGAGTTCAACGCCCGCTACGATGAGTGCTTCGATGTTGTCGCCGAGGACGCCTATGAGACAGGCAGGAAACTGGTCAGAACAGAAGGTTTTTTTGTCGGACAGTCCGCCGGCGCGGCACTTTGGACCGCGACGCAGATCGCGCGCCGTCCGGAAGCCGCCGGTAAGAATATTGTCGTTATTCTGGCCGACAACGCCTTCAAATACCTTTCCACCAACATGTATAAATGACAAAGCTTTGTGCGGTGACGGACGGATCATTTCCCGGCCGGCACCGCATTTTTCTGCACGGCCGCGGGAAAGGGCCGGCGCGCGGAAAAAGGCGTTTTCATGACGTTTTTTCAGGGAAAATGTCGGAAAAATCATCGTAAAATGGCTTGCGAAGGCCGTTTTTTTATGGTATCATTAAGCACTGTGATATGTTTCATATCCCCTTGCTCTCTGCTGCGCGCAGAGGGCCGAATCAGTCCAGAAGGAGGTGCATAGGCATGAATAAGTATGAATTAGCTGTTGTTCTCAACGCTAACATCGATGATGACGCAAGAGCTGCTGCTCTTGAGCAGGTCAAGGATCTGATCGCCAGATTCGGCGGTACCATCACCAATGTAGACGAGCGGGGCAAAAAGAGACTTGCTTATGAGATCAAGAAGATGAAAGAGGGTTATTACTATTTCATCGATTTCGATGCAGAGCCGACTTGTCCGCCGGAAATCGAACAGCGTATCCGTATTATGGAGAATGTTATCCGTTATTTATGCATCAGACAGGATTCTTAATTGTTTGTAAGGAGGAAGTCTGAATGAATAAGGTTATTTTAATGGGCAGATTGACCAGAGATCCGATGGTAAGATATTCACAGGGTGAGAAGCCGATGGCTGTTGCCCGGTATACACTTGCCGTAGATCGCAGATTCAAGCGAGAGGGTGAGCCGACGGCTGATTTTATCAGCTGTGTTGCCTTTGGCAAACAGGGCGAGTTCGCGGAGAAGTACCTGAGAAAGGGGACGAAGATCGCTGTTTCCGGCCGTATTCAGACCGGCAGCTATACGAACCGCGATGGTGTCAAGGTATATACGACCGATGTCATTGTCGAAGACCAGGAGTTTGCCGAGAGCAAGGCGGCGAGTGACCGCAGCCGTGCATCTTTCAGCATGGAAGAGCCGGACATGGGTGACCGCAGTGCTGAACCGGATATGGCGAAGGCACCGTCTGATGGCTTTATGAATGTCCCTGACGGACTTGAAGAGAATCTGCCGTTTAACTAGGATGAATTTCTGTTTTACGGAATAGGAGGATTATACAATGCCATACAATAAGGAAGACGGCAAGACCACACAGTATAGAAGAAGACCGGTACGCAGAAGAAAGAAAGTCTGCATCTACTGTGTCGACAAGAACGCAGTCATCGATTACAAGGATGTCGCTAAGTTAAGAAGATATGTCTCCGAGAGAGGCAAGATTCTTCCGAGAAGAATCACCGGCAACTGCGCTAAGCATCAGAGAAAGCTTACCACAGCGATCAAGAGAGCAAGACATCTGGCGATGATGCCGTATATCGCAGAGTAATCTGCATAGAGACCAATCACAGTCGGGCGGGTACGATCAGTATCCGCCTTTTTTATTCCCCGAATTTTGACGATATTCAGTCAATTTCCCTTTATCCCCTTGCCGCTCCGGCAAAAGAAATCGATTATTTGTGTGTACAATTGCATTATTTCACTTTTCTATGCAGGGTATCGTGATTATTGTACATAAATTAACAAAATAATGCCGGATTCAGGAACAATTCTCAGATCAGTCCCCACAGACTACATTGTATTTATTTGGATACAGACTGAATTTGAAACAAATATAACATACAAACAGAACAATAAATGAATATATCAGAAAATAACGCATTGCATTTATTAAAATGCATAGATAACAGATAATAATAAGAATTGACCTTTGATAAATAATAAATAATGGTTGATTTCACACAAATAAGAGCTATGATATATTACAGCAGGTAAAGCAAAGGAGGCTTCTGAAATGAAGGTCAATTTACAGGAAGAGTACGGATTATTTATTAACGGACAGTGGAAACCGGCCTCAGACGGCGGCGTATTTACGACGACCAATCCGGCAACCGGAGAAGCACTTGCTAAGTGTGCACAGGCTACCAAGGAAGATCTGGATCTGGCTGTGGACAGTGCCTGGAAAGCGTGGGACAGCTGGAAGAAGACAACGGTCAAGGAACGTGCAGCGATCCTGAACAAGGTGGCAGATGTGATCGATGAGAACAAGGAATATCTTGCCATGGTTGAGACGCTGGACAACGGCAAACCGATTCGTGAGACGATGTCCATCGATATCCCGATGTCGGCTGATCATTTCCGCTATTTTGCAGGATGCATTCAGGCGGAAGAGGGCAGCGCGACGATGCTGGACAACAATACACTCAGTCTGATTCTGCGGGAGCCGATCGGCGTTGTAGGGCAGATCGTTCCGTGGAACTTCCCGTTCCTGATGGCAGCATGGAAGCTGGCACCGGTTCTGGCAAGCGGGTGCTGCACCGTTTTCAAGCCGTCAAGTTCGACATCGCTCAGCGTGCTCGAATTTGCGAAGCTGACGCAGGACATTCTCCCGCCTGGTGTATTTAACGTAATCACAGGCTCCGGTTCCAAGGTCGGCAACGAGATGCTGAAACACCCTGGTTTCCGCAAGCTGGCATTTACCGGTTCTACTGAGGTCGGCCGCAATGTCGCACTCGCCGCGGCAGAGAAGATTATTCCGGCCACGCTGGAACTGGGCGGCAAGTCCGCTAATATTTTCTTCAGTGACTGCAAACAGGATATGGCGCTGGATGGAGCACAGTTAGGTATACTCTTCAATCAGGGTCAGGTCTGCTGCGCAGGATCGAGAATTTTCGTACAGGACGATTTCTATGATGAGTTTGTCGGCAAGCTCATCGATGCCTTCAATAAAGTAACGGTCGGCGATCCTACATCCATGGATACGCAGATGGGTTCGCAGATCAATGAAGGACAGCTGAAGAAAATCCTTTCCTATATTGAACTGGCGAAGAAGGAAGGCGCGACCATCGCCTGCGGCGGTGAACGCTATACCGAAGGACCGCTGGCAAAGGGCGCTTTCATGAGACCTACGCTGATTACCGATGTCACCAATGACATGCGGGTAGCGCAGGAAGAGATTTTCGGACCGGTCGGTGTTGTGATCCGGTTCAAGGATGAAGAGGATGTCATCAGAATGGCCAATGAGAGTACGTATGGTCTCGGCGGTGCTGTATGGACCCGTGATATCAACCGGGCGATCCGTGTATCACGTGCCATCGAGACAGGCCGTATGTGGGTGAACACCTACAATTCCATTCCGGAAGGTGCTCCTTTCGGCGGCTACAAGGAATCCGGCATCGGCCGTGAGACGCATAAGGTCATCCTCGATCACTATACGCAGATGAAGAATATCATGATCAATCTTTCGGAGGAACCATCCGGGTTCTATCCGGCAAAATAACACAGCGCAGACATGACATTTCAGTCTGGTGAGGGGAGAACAGGCGGCCCGCTTAGGCGGGCCGCCTTTCTGCATTGTTTGTATTAAAATACGGAGTGTGTTACAATAAATACTGGTTTAATTTGTACTTTTATAAAGGAGACGAGACTTTATGAGCGACGAAGAATGGAGAATTGAATCCATGGACGTTATGGAACCGAGAATTTACAAGCATGACGCCCTGAAAGTTATCTATATCAATGAGGCTTATGCCGAGAAACTGGAAGATAAGGATTCGCCGGAGTCGGCACAGTATAACGCAATGAAGGCGGAAAACCCGGATTATGTGACCCGTCTGCGCCGGATTCCGATGACGATCGATTATATGAAGCGGTACTGCCGTCTGGCGCACGACCAGTTCATGCTTGACCTGATCAAGAGGAAGGAGCCGGTGCTCCGGCGTGAGGGAGAGCTCTATGAAGTGTCTTCCTTCTTCGCTTTCAAGAATATGTTTCTGGCCAAGTATCCGGGATGTGAGAACGTATTCAAGACGACACGCAAGATGGATGAGTACGAGAAGGCGCATCCGGAGGCAGCCAGCCAGGATTAACCATGAACAGGAAGGTTAATTTGAAGGGGAAGCTGAACCTTTACGCGAAGTGGCCGTTCATACTGGGGCTGATTCTGCTGGGCATGACCATTTTCGGCTTGGTGCACGGCGGAAACCGGGTCGGCATCTATATGCTGGCGGCGCTGATTGTCTATGTGATCATCGCTTCTGTTCTGTATATTTACATGACGAAGAGCGTGAAGGACGAGATGACCGATTTCGCGATGCGGTTTTCCGGTCTGCAGCAGAACCTGGTTCAGGAACTGGACGTGCCGTATATGATTCTGAATTCCCGCGGCCGGATCATCTGGATGAATAATCTCATGTCTGATCTGGTTGAGGAAGGCAGTTCGATGATGATACGGACTGCGTTTCCGGAACTTCCGGTCGGTGTGCTCAAGGACCTGCTCTCCGGCAAGACGGATGAGTACGAAGGCCATATCTGCCACAGCGATACGTATTATAAGGTACTGGTGCGTTCCCTGGAATTTGACGAGAATATCAGAGACAACAAGGTCATCGAGATCGATACGAAAGCGGATCGGTATTTTTCCCTGTATCTCTATGATGAGACAGAGGTGATCCTGACACGCAAGGAGATCGCGGATCAGAAGGCCATCTGCGGCATTATTCTGGTCGACAATTACGAGGAGGCACTCGGCAGTATCGAGGATGTCCGCCAGTCGCTTCTGTCGGCGCTTGTCGATCGTAAGATCACGAAATATTTTCAGAATTTCGATGCTTCTGTCAGCAAGACGGAGAAGGATCGTTTCAACTTCGTCGTGCGGTCGCAGTATCTGCCGGCCATGCAGTCATCCAAGTTTTCCATTCTGGATGAGGTGCGGGAGATCAACATCGGCAATCAGCTGCCGGTGACGCTCTGCATCGGCATGGGTGTGAATGCGTCCAGCTATGCCCAGTCGCAGGAGTGGGCGCGGCATGCGCTGGATCTGGCGCTTGGCCGCGGCGGCGATCAGGCAGTCATCAAGGATCATGACAAGCTGTCCTATTACGGCGGCAAGACGAAGCATGTGGAGAAATCAACGCGTGTCCGTGCGCGTGTCAAGGCGCATGCGCTCCGCCAGGTAATCGAGGGCCGCAGCCAGGTTGTGATCATGGGACATAAGATCGGCGATGTCGACTGCATCGGCGCGGCGATCGGTGTTTACCGCGCGGCGCGTATTCTGAACAAGCAGGCATATATTGTGCTGAACGACATCACGACGTCCGTGCAGCCGATTCTGGATTATTTTATCGGCAATAACGAGTACGATCAGGACATGTTCATCACGAGCGAGACGGCGGCCGGCATCGTCAACAACAATACGGCGCTGATCATCGTCGACGTCAGCAATGCGGCGCGGGTGGAAGGTCCGGAGCTGCTGAATCTGACCAAAACCGTGGTCGTCATCGACCATCATCGTCAGAACGGCAGTGCCATTGAGAATCCTGTTCTGGCGTACATTGAGCCGTATGCTTCATCGGCGTGCGAGATGGTGACGGAGATTCTTCAGTATATCAGCGACAACGTCAAGCTGCGTCCGGAAGAGGCGGATGCGCTGTATGCCGGTATTCTGATTGACACCGATCATTTCCTTAATAATACCGGTGTGCGGACATTTGAGGCGGCGGCTTATCTGCGGCGCTGCGGTGCGGATATTTCCCGTGTGCGCATCAAGCTGCGTGATAATTTCAAGACTTATCAGGCCAAGGCGGAAGCGGTCAAGGATGCGGCGATCGAGGAAGGCTATGCTTATGCGATCTGCCCGTCTGAGGGCATCAAGAGCCCGACCGTGCTGGGCGCGGAGATCGCCAATGAGCTGCTCAACGTCAAGGATGTGGATGCCTCTTTCGTCTTTACTGAAATGAAAGGGACGGTCTATATCAGCGCCCGTTCGATCAGCAGTCTGAATGTACAGCTTGTCATGGAGAAACTCGGCGGCGGCGGCCACAGCACCATTGCCGGTGCGCAGCTGAAGGGTGCCGCTCTGGACGAGGCAATCATGAAGGTCAAGCAGGTATTAAGTGATATGAAAGCGGAAGGAGAAATCAGCTAGATGAAGGTAATATTGATTCAGGATGTGAAGTCCCTGGGCAAGAAGGGACAGACTGTGGAAGTAAATAACGGTTATGCGCGCAACTATCTGATTCCGCGCAAACTGGGCATCGAGGCGACCGCGGCGAATGTCAACGACCTCAAGCTCAAAAAGGCCAATGAGGCGAAGAAGGCACAGGAGCTGCTCGAGAGTGCGCAGAAGTTTGCCGAGGATGTCAAGGACAAGGCGATCACCGTGACGATGCGTACGGGTGAGGGCGGCAGAGCGTTTGGCTCTGTTTCGACCAAGGAGATTGCCTCTGCTTTTGACAAGCAGCTCGGTATTGAGATCGACAAGAAGAAGCTGCAGCTCGAGGAGCCGATCCGTGCACTGGGTGTCTATAAGGTGCCGTACAAGGTGCATCCGAAGGTAACCGCGGAGCTGACGGTCAAGGTGACCGAGGGCTGACAGGCATTTATGCAGTGACAAGGGAAATGGAACATGGCAGACGAACCATCTGAAATCAAAAGAATACCGCCGCACAGCACAGAGGCTGAGCGGGCAGTTCTTGGTGCGATGATCATGGATCCTGACGCAATTGCATCGGCTTCGGAAATTCTGACCGGAGCCGATTTTTATCAGCGCCAGTACGGCATCATCTTTGATGCGATCCGTGAACTTTTTAATGAAAACAGTGCCGTCGATATCGTGACGCTGCGGGAGCGGCTCGGCATGAAGAATCTGCCTGCCGAGTACAGCAGCGTGGATTTTCTGACGAGTCTTGCCGACAGCGTGCCGACATCGGCCAATGTGACCTACTATGCGAAGCTCGTCAAGGAAAATTCGACGCTGCGGAGCCTGATTCGCGTCAGCGAAGGCATTGCGGGCTCCTGTTATGCACACGATGATACGCTGCAGAACATCATGGGAAAGGCGGAGGAGAACATTTTCAAGGTTCTCCAGCAGAATACGGACAGCACCTACCGGCCGATTGACCAGATCGTGATGGAGGTATTCAGCAGCATCGAGGCGGCAGCGAGAAGCACGGACAGCGTGACGGGTGTCCGCACCGGCTTTTATCAGCTGGATTACATGACATCCGGACTGCAGAATTCCGACCTGATCCTGATTGCGGCGCGTCCTTCGATGGGCAAAACGGCGTTTGCGCTGAATATCGCGCAGTATGTGTGCATTCGCAGCAAGCTGCCGACGGTGATTTTCAGCCTGGAGATGTCGCAGGATCAGCTTGTGCAGCGACTCCTCTCTATGGAATCGCATGTGGACAGCCAGTCCATGAGAAACGGCAGCCTGAAGCCGTCGGACTGGGATAAGCTCGTCGATGCGGCCGGCGCGATCAGCAGTGCGCCGCTGTATATTGATGACAAGGCGGGCATCTCGATCACGGAGCTGCGCTCCAAGTGCCGCAAGTATAAGCTGGAACATGGCATCGGGCTGGTCATCATCGATTACCTGCAGCTGATGTCCGGCAGCGGCAGTTCCGCGGCATCGCGGCAGCAGGAAATATCGGAGATTTCACGATCGCTCAAGGCGATGGCCAGAGAGCTGGATGTGCCGGTGATCGCGCTTTCACAGCTCAGCCGTGCCTGCGAGCAGAGGCCGGATCATCATCCGCTGCTGTCGGATCTGCGTGAATCCGGTGCGATCGAGCAGGATGCCGATGTCGTAATGTTTCTCTACCGGGATGAGTATTACAACAAGGATACAGAGAAGAAAGGCATTACGGAGATTATCATAGCGAAACAGAGAAACGGCCCGGTCGGCTCGTTCGAGCTGGTATGGCTGAACGATTATACGAAATTCGCCAACAAGGAGATCCCGAAACAGTAAAGTCTGTCCGGGGTCTTCAGGGCGCAAAAAAAGAAGGCAGAAACCTCAGGTTTCTGCCTTCTTCTGAAATTACAGGAGATAACAGGCGGTATTACTGTGCCTGCTCCGTATCATTATCTGCTGAGCTGTCCTTGAGGAATGCATTGATCTCATTGACAAGGGCCTGCGGATCGATTCCGTGTACATAAGCTGCCTCCTCGATGGTCTCGAGCTGGGAAGCCGGGCATCCGAGGCAATGCATGCCGATACCGAAAAGGATCGGTGCAACGTTAGCATCTATTCTGAGAAGATCGCCAACCATAGTATCTTTTGTAACCTGTACAGCAGCCATCTTAAAAACTCCTTTCAAATTAAGAAATAATTATTTTTAAAGTATATAATATTATAATATAAGGGTTAGTTTTTTGCAACCCGTAATTGCAGGCAGCGGGCGCTGTGTGTT
>Ga0256404_1007851_pt1 | contig 16527 bp, 29 predicted proteins | sample RumenRJG_01DNA_FD_185990 | JGI IMG/M metagenome (GOLD analysis project Ga0256404, IMG submission 185990) | Bovine rumen microbial communities from Lethbridge, Alberta, Canada - RJG_01 | ecosystem: Host-associated > Mammals > Digestive system > Stomach > Rumen | place: Canada: Alberta | collected...
GCGGATATTTTTCTTGATGAAAAAGAATTGATGGGTTCCGCATATTATGCAAAAAAGATTCCGCAGTATTGGGAAGAAATCAAAAGCGGACAGAGAATTTTAACAAGTTTCAATAAAATTCTGAAAACTCTGAAAGAAGATATTAAAGAATTTGAAGTTTCAGAAATTTATGCACACAACGCAAGATTTGATTATGGAAGTCTGACAAATACGGAAAGATGGCTCACAAAATCAAAATATAGATACTTTTTCCCCTATAATGTAACAATTTGCGACACTTTAAAGATGTGCCGTCAAACTTTCGGAAAACAAAAGATGTACAAAGAATGGTGTGTGAAAAATGGGTATTTAACCAAAAATAATCAGCCAAGATTTACAGCGGAAATTATTTACAGATATATTTCAGGTGATAATGATTTTGTTGAAAAACATACAGGACTTGAGGATGTTGATATTGAAAGGCAGATAATGGTAGCTTGTTTCAGAAAACATATGAAAATGGAAAGAAGGTTGTGGGCAGATTGACCCACAACCTTTAATTGTCAGACAACTTGTCCGGCAAAAATTTTTCAAAAAAGGAGGTTGACAAGTTCAACCCCTTATGCTATACTATAATCAAGAAAGGAGAGATGAACATGGATAAAGAAAAACTGATTGCAAGAATTATGAAAGACTGTGAACAGGATGGTGAGCCTGTCACGAGAGAAGAAGCCGAGGAAATGGCTGAGATGGAAATCAAGGCGAACGGTATCAAGCACTATGAGAAGTCTGACAAACCAAGAAAGGCGGTCAAGAAAGAGCGCAAGGTGGACGCTACCAAAAAGCGGTTGCTGATGGACTGTAAGGTTCTGCTTGAGGGATTGGGTGCTGAAATCCTCGGGGTGAAAACTGAAACGGAAGTTACCTTCACTTTTGAGGGTGAGGAGTACAGCTTGAAACTGATTAAGCACCGCCCCAAAAAAGAGTAAAAAAGGGGGTTGACAAACAACCTCCGGCATGGTATAATTAAACCATCAAAAGAATGGCGGCTTTTCTTTTGTGAGCGCGCCGCAGGCGCCGGGCTTCGCCCGAAAGTTCCATTATACCATGCTCTGCGTATTTTGTCAAGTGAAATCTGCGAAAAAACTACACAAAGTTATATCCCGAAATTAGTGCAAAATTACCTGTTGACTTTTTTAAAAACTTTTACTATAATATATTTACAAGGTAAGGAAAGAGGGAAACAAAAAAAAAGAAAAAAATCTTAAAAAACCTCTTGACAAACCAAAAAGCCTGTGGTATAATAAAGACAAGATAAAGGAAGGGCAACAAAATCGAAATAGGGTAGTCGGCAGAGCCAAGCGCCTTCTGATTACTTGAAAAGACGGAAAGCCAATCCAAAAAATCTTAAAAAACCACTTGACAAACAAAGGCGACTGTGCTATAATAAAAGTACAGTAAAGGGAAGGAGATAGATAAGCCATGAGAGACCCGCCGATACAAGCCCATTGAATTGAGTCCTTGGATGGGCATAGGACTTAGAAAAAAAATAAAAAAAACTCTTGACAAACTAAAAAAGATATGCTATAATAAATATGTAAGATAAAGAAAGGGCAAAAAGCCCACACACAAGAAAGGATGTGCTAATTATGACTAAGAAGGAAATGTTCGCTGAGATTCGCAAGGTTGTTGCTGATAACGCTGAGATGGTGGCTTTCATTGACCACGAGATTGAACTGCTGAACCGCAAGAGCGGAAGCCCTCGCAAGCCCACCAAAACGCAGGTCGAGAATGACGGTTTCAAGGCTGACATTCTGGCGGCTCTGGCTGAGGTGGATGCGCCTGTGAACATCAAGGAACTGTGCGAGGTGTGCGGTTCGATTGCTGACCTCTCCAATCAGCGTATCACCCATATGCTGACTGACCTTCGCAAGGACGGCAAGGTTGCTCGTACCTACGTCAAGAAGGTTCCTTACTTCGCCCTTGGGTGCGAGGATGAGGGAGAGGGGGAGTAATCCCCTTCCCCTCTCGGGCCTGACAACTGAATAACGCTATAAAGGGCGCTCACTCTGTGGGCGTCCTTTTTTGTGCAAAATTACCTATTGACAAGATTTGCGGCAGGTGGTAGAATATCGCGCCGCAGGCGCCGGGCTCCGCCCGAAAATTCCATTATACCACACGCCGCACTTTTTGTCAAGAGAAAAACTGCACAAAGTTCTCGCCGCAAAGATCCCGAAATTAGTGCAAAATTACCACTTGATTTTTTTAAAAAATTTTATTATAATTATTATACAAGGTAAGGGAAAGATGCCTTGTGAGGTCAAGAAAAAAATTTCAAAAAAAAATTGAAAAAATTCTTGACAAACAAAAGAAAACATGTTATAATAGTTATACAAGGTAAGGAAAGTCAAAGAAGTCAACCACTAAAAACTTTCTAAGGCGCCAAAAAAAGTTAAAAAAAGTTCTTGACAAAACAAAAACCTTGTGCTATAATAACAATGTAAGGTAAAGAAAAACAAATCAATCAATCAAAAGAAAGAGGTAATGTATTATGACTAAGAAAGAAATGTTTGCTGAAATCCGTAACATCGTTGCTGACAATGAGGAAATGGTAGCGTTTATTGATCATGAGATTGAACTGCTTGAGCGCAAATCCAATTCTCCTAAGAAGCCGACTAAGACTCAGATTGAGAACGACGGCTTTAAGGCTGAGATTGTCGCCTATCTTACTGAGGTTGACGCGCCTAAGACCATTAAGGAACTCCAGGCGGAAATTCCTTCTATCAGCGGTCTGACTAATCAGCGTATTACCCACATGCTGACTGATCTTGTTAAGGCTGAAACCCTTACGAAAGAGTATGTAAAGAAAACTCCTTATTACTCTGTAGCCTAATCCCTACAAAGTGGGGGATGTAAAAAATCCCCCACTTTTTCAAAAAAGGCTTGACATCTGACAGGGGATGTGCTATAATTTAATCATCAAGAGAAAGAAAGGTACAAAACATGACGTACAATCTGAATGGTAAAAATATCCGCATCCCCGATGCTGAAATTGACAAGAGCATGAAACTGTTGGGAATTTCCCATGATGAAGCGGTTCAGATGTGGCTTGAGGATGAGGGATATCTTGAAAATGAGGTTGTAGAAGAGCTGACTGCAAAAGCAAAGGTCAACAAGGTAAACCATGAAGCAAAAACAAGCAAACCGCGGAAATCCGTTAAAAGAGAACGGAAACCCGATGAAGAAAAGGAAAAACTTATCGAAATCCTTGCAAATTGTCTGAAAAATGCGGGATTTGAAGCTGAAATCACTAACAAATCAAAGATTATTGAGTTTAATGTTGGTGAAAATCACTACAAACTTGATTTAATCAAGCAAAGGCCGCCAAAAAAGTAAAAAATCTGTCAATTTTGACCGAAAATTCGTGAAAATGACGAATTTTCGGTCATTTTTTTGTGCAAAATTTCCACTTGACAACTACAAAAACATGTGGTATAATTGTCAGCCCGCGCACAACCAGCGCGGGCCCGGTATTTTTGTCAAGATATGTTTTGCACAAATTTCTCGCAGATTTTTGTATAAAATTTATGATTGACATTTTCCTAAAATTATAATATAATAAAATTACAAAAGGAAAGGGGAAAACAAAATGTACAAACTTTATTCTCGATTATCTGACCATGAAACTGTTCTTGAACTTTGGGGCGCGTCTACAAAGCATCCCGATTCTACATTTTATTTTTCTAAATTTCAACTTTGTGACTGGTTTGATGCAAAAGACCAAATTGTACCTTGGATTTTTGAGTGTGCAAGTAAATTAAACTTTCCCATTCATGCTTATGAACTTTCAAAATGGGGCTGTGAACTTTACGAAAACTATTGACAATTATCTTTTTATCTGATATAATTAAATCATCAAAAGAGAGGAGAGATAAAAATGAGAACTATGTGGGAAATTAATGCCGACATTGTATCAGATATTTATGGTGGTTATGTTGACTGGGATGAAAGATTTTATAATTGTCCAGAATGTGATGAACCTATTTATGATTGCGATTGGAGTCAGGCAGAACTTAAAGAATGTATCTGTCCTATCTGCGGATTTGTTGAGGATGAGGAAGAAGATTAAAAATCTTCTTCCAACACCTTGACAAAACTTAATAAAATATGGTATAATGGCGGGCCGCGGGCCACCGCCCAGGCCCGCTTCACCCACCCGCGTCCCATATGGGCTTTTTTTCTAGATCCTTGCCCCTTCGCATCTCGTCCCCCAAAATCCCAAAATTAGCACACCGGGCAACGGGACCCGTCTCACCGCTCATATGGCCGATTTCCGCAGATTCTTTACTTGATAAATATCAAAAAATATGTTATAATTAAAAAAAAGACTTTTTTAATCCGCGCCCACTTGAAAACTCTAAAAATTTTTGTTATAATATAATTACAATAAAGAAAGAAAGGAAAGATATATATGGATCTATATGAAGCATTAAAGGCTGGTACTAGTGAAGAGGAACTCCTGAGGGCATTCCACAAGGATCTGGACGAGGCGAATGCTCGCATCGCCGCAGAGCAGGAAGCCACCGCTGATAAGGAATATCTTGCCAACTGCCGCGATAGTCTGGCTGAAGCAATTCTTGAGTATACTAAGGCACTTCTTGGTGAGGATCTTGACGAGTCCATTTCTGTTAAGTCTGTTACTGAAACTCTCAAGGGATTTGAAGAAGATGTAAAACGGACTGTTACTCTTTCTAAGAAACTGGATAAGATTCTTGAAAAAGCCAAGAGCGAGAATAAGAAGCCAGTTGGAATCAAGGTTACAACTCGTTCTATTGATGATGACGATGACGATGATGACATTATTACTCAGTTTCTCAAGAGTCTAAAGTAAAAATACAACTGAATAAAAAGAAGCCTGGGATCACTCCCAGGCTTTTTTGGTTGCTGTAAACGGTCGCTTTATCGAAATGAATGGTGGATATGGTACTAGTCCCGTGGCACCACCACAAGATCATTCAAGACCATCTTCCCCATTTTTTAAATATTTTATCTTATATTCTAATCTGTTATTTATTATTCCCTTCCCTATTCTTCCCTTTGCTTCCCACAATATCTCTTAAATCCACTTCTCTCTCTTTCCCATTCTCATCCTTAACAACAGCAAACACTCCAAGAGTATGATGGAGAACCGTAGGTTCAACATCAATACCCTAACCGTTTTCTATATTCTTCTCTTTCTCCACTCCTCCAATCCTTCTTTTTGATATTTTTTAAATTTTCTTTCTTATCTCCAGTCTGCAAACCATAATAATCCACAAAATAACATCAATCCAACAACAGGTAAACTAACTATAATAGTTATAACTAACAAAATCATTCCTAAAATTTCTTCCATATTGTCACTCCTGATAATAATTTATCGCTTTATAAAAAATATCTTCTTCATCATTTATATTATAATATAATTCCCACTAACTATCAAATGAATCGCGGTCAGCATAATAACAAATACTTATTTGTCCAGTCCTAAGATCTAAAAATTCTACCTTAAATCCTTCCTGCTATAATTCTATTTCAATAGCAAAAGGTCTATTATCAAATACTTCTAATTTATTCTTATTACTTTTTGCTCTAACTATTTTCATAAAATTTTAAAATGAGTTTTCCTTTCGTTCCATGCTATTTTTTGAAATTTTAAAATCAAATTTTTTATATACCCCTAATATGAGCGGTTAGCCCCCAATTTTAAAATTATTTTACCCTCACTTTTTGGTCGAGCCTTCGGCTCTCCCTATTTAAAAACGATACGCCCCAAACCTAAAAATATTTAACCCCCATTTTTTAAATAATCTAATTAGATTTCAAAATAATTTGATTAACTCTCTTTCATTACCCCTCACACCTATTTTTAATTTTTAATTTACCTTTTCTCCTTAGCGATTTAAAACCAAAATTCGATTCGATTTCTCGCGGTTGATCTTCTTCACCCTCCCATCGAGAAGTCCGTCCCATTTGGTCTGGCGAAGCCAGACCAAATATATCTCTTATTATTTTCCCAATTTTTAATAAAGCCACTAATTTTAGATAAATTGGTAAAGATTATATATATATTATTATCTTTACCAAAGTTGCCAATTTCAGTGGCTTTATTAAATTTTAGTAAATTAATTTAAGAGTTCTCGCCACTTTTCAAATCAATTTATAAAAGCGTTAAGATCAACCTTCATACCTTCACATAAAAAATATGATCCCGCCCGACTCGTTTTAAAGACATCATTTGATTCTAATAATCTTTTTACATCTCTAATTTGTTTATAACTTAAACCTGTCATATTAGCAATTTCCGCATATGTAAAAGGTTGGTTTTCATAACAAATTCTAATAGCCTCCCATACTTTTACTAATTGCGGAATTTTATTAAAATTCTTATGATTTTCATCTGCAATCCGTCGGCTTTCTCTTAACATATCAATTTTTACAGGATATTTATTTTCCAAATGACTTCTTAAATAAACAATAATATAATCTCCATCTTCATCGTATCCAATACACTCTTTTTCAACTAAAAAATCTAAAACTTTATTTAAAATCTAAATATTTTTTTTATTATCCTTAATTCCAATATATTTTAATAAATCTTCCCTCTTCCCTCTAAAAGCACCAAAAGGAGATGCGGCAACTGCTAAAAATATATAAAATTCATATTCTTCATAACTTAAACTTTCTAAAGTAATAAATATATCTTTTGTTTCTTGATAAATAGTTAAAGCTCTTGTATCTTCAATTATTTGATAACGGACTCCATCTTTTGTTGTACATTTAATTAAATCAATATTATATTTCTTTTTAATTGCTTCTGCCGTTCTTTTAAAATTCTTCTTAATACTATTCTAACTATATCCAAACATTTCTACAATTTCTTCAATAGTCATTAACTCTTTTATATCCATGCGGTGACCTCCGTTATAATACCCGCTTAAACGGGTCCTGCGCTTCTTCCATCTCAATCGTCACAGGATCTCCGAGATTTCCATTTTCAATATCAGGAACTTGATCCGCTGCCTCTCTGATATAAGAAATACAATTTTCCAACCTTTTTATCGCAGTATCCGCACTATCAATAGAAAAAAGGCAGATTTTATCCATTAAAAATAATCCTGCAACGCCCTTATCTTCCAAAATATTCCCAATCATTTCAGCGGTCTGCCGCACCTTATCTAAACCAATCATTGGGATTCCATTATCATCTGTTTTAACGTAAAACATTAATACATCTCCAGCTTTTGGACTTAATTTTTGAATACTTGAAACAATTTCATTTTGATCAGTCATTATAGATGTTATCTTCTCCGTTATCATTGTCATAACTCCCTTCTCCATTATTTAACATCTCGCTATCTTTTTCCCAGTTTTGTTTAAACATCGTTTCAAGATCATCTACCGCTTTTTCAGTTACAGATTTTAAAACCTTTTTATACCCAGGAATGGTTTTCATCATTTTTCGTCTTTCAGCTCTATTCATTTCAAATCATCCTCTTGTGCGGCGGTGCCGTTTGTCGGATCTTCTGATCGGCTTCCCGCCACTTCTTCTTTCTCTTCTTCCATGACGTCAGGAACCACGGTTTCCGCATCTACAATAGTAATCGGATCCTTTGGATATAATTCTTCTGTAAATGGCATTATTAGCTGTCTTTGTTGCCCTCTCCGCCATAGCACACTGCACATTCCCATCTAATCAATGCCAACAACAGTAGGTTTGGCACAATACCCTCTTTCATCATGATAAGGACATTGTGCCATTTTACATGATACAATCATTCAATTACCTCAGGTTCAGTTAGGTTTTCATCAGTTGGCGGATTTAGCTTAACATGTTTTTTAGCTTCTCTTACTTTATCAATAAGAACACCCCAAGCGGAATTGCCTTCTTCATCTTTAAATTCAGCAACTCCAACCGCAGAATCAATCATTTCTACCATTTTTTCTGCGGATTCTTCACTTTTATCTTTTGGATACACAACAGCAAATAAATCATTTTCTAACATAGCCTTGATATATTTCTGTTCCATTTCTTTATTTTTCTCTGCCATAATGTAGCACTCCTTTACTATTTTTTTATTTCTATCTACATTATATAATAATTTTTTCGTTTTGTCAATCGCCACATTCATAAAGCTTTTCCTCTATTGATTTTATAAAAAGTTTATGATATAATATTTATAGAAATAAAGGAAAGAATATCATAACAATGTTAAAAGCAACCTATTGCCAAAAGATTTTATGAATTGAATGAGGTAAAATAATATGGCATGGACAGTAGAAAGAATTACAGAATTATGTAAGGAATACTGCGGTAAATGCGATATTAAGTTTAATTCTCCTGTTGTTATTAATGGCAGATTAACCAGAACTCTCGGAAGATGCTTTTATGAAAGACATGGATCAGTTTGGAATCCTGTTAAGATTGAAATTTCGCGGCAGTTGCTTGAAACAGCTACGGATGAGTCTATTGAAGCTGTTATTGCTCATGAGTGCGCTCATTATGTGAGTTGTGCCATTACCCATGAGAATCATGGTCATGATTCTACATTTCGTTTCTATTGTGAAAAGATTGGGACAACAAATGATACTACGGTTTATTCTGATCTTGAGCGTACAAAAGAAAATGAAGAAATTTATAAGTATACTATTTATTGCTCTTGTTGCGGAAAATTTATTGCAGGCAGATCTCGTGCTTGCAGTGTTACCAGAGAACCTTGGAATTTCTTTAGTAAATGTTGTAATGCAGAAGTTAAGGTAAAACAAAATTGGTAATGTTTTATTTCTATTGATTTTATTAAAATTTTATAATATAATATATATGTAAGATAAAGAAAGAAGAAAAGAAAGGGGTTTGTTATGAAGATGTATACAACAGTTGAAAATGCTGTCGCTCTGGTAGTTGAAAATCTTGAAGCTAACCACATTGCTTGTAATACAGAGTGTATCCGTAACAGAGTTTATAGCTGGTATAATCATTCTGATGTAACAGACCCCGAAGTGCTCGCTGCGTGTGCCTTGATGGGAAAAGATTGGTATCCTGGAGCAACTTATCAGGACATGCTAGATGCTAAGGAACAGTGGTTTCCGCAGAATCCATATGATGAAATTTCTATTTGGGAAATTGAAGCTGCACAGCATGATGCAATGTGGTGGTAAGAAGAAAAGTCGCGCTAAAGCGCAACTTTCTTCTATATAATTATCTTGGATATATAATATTAAAATTCTTTTGATATAAAGCTGCGGATCCGCAGCTTTATTTTTTTTAAAATTTTTGTTATAATATATAGTTTTTATAAGTTTGGGCGACATTATATAATTATAAATAGATATTTTTTATTTATAGTAGAAAACAAACAAGGAGGATTATGATTTATGCCATCAAGGAAACCTATGTATAATGGAGATAGATTTGGGCATTTAACTATTATAGATGATACACCTATCAAAAAAAATAATAGATATTATTATTTATGCCAATGTGATTGCGGAAAAGAACGTTTAGTAAGTGGTACCGATTTACGATCTGGGCATAGCCAATCTTGTGGATGCACTAAAGGAGAAAAATTAGCAATAAATATGATTGGCAAAAAATTTGGAAGATTAGAAGTTTTAAATAAAGAAAAATCTAATAAAAGAGGACTAGCCATGTGGAAATGTAAATGCGATTGCGGTAATATTGTTATTGTTGCTGGAGCTTCTTTGAGAAATGGTTATACTCAGTCTTGTGGATGTTTACAAAAAGAAATTGCTAAAGAACGAAAATACGATTTAACAGGTAAACGATTTGGAAAATTAATTGTATTATAGCAAGATTGGAATAAAGATACTAATAAAGCAGGATGGAAATGTCAATGCGATTGTGGTAATATCATTACAGTTGCAACAAGTATATTGGTTAATAATAAAATCACATCTTGTGGTTGTGTTAAATCTAAAGGAGAATTCAAAATAATTCAAATTTTAAAAGAAAATAATATTATATTTTAGACTCAATATAAAATATTTTTTCAAGACTCTAATAGATATTTTGATTTTGCAATTTTTGATTCATCAGGAAAAATTAAATATCTTATTGAATATGATGGGAAACAACATTTTAATATAGAAGGTGGATGGGGAGAATCATTAAATGATATTCAAGCAAGAGACAATATTAAAAATCAGTGGTGTAAAGAAAATAATATTCCATTAATTCGTATTCCATATACGCAATATGAAAATTTATCAATTAAAGATTTATTGTTAGAGACCACTTCTTTTCTTTATTCTTGATTTTTTATAAAAAAAATAATATAATATATATAAAGATAAAGATAAGGGGAAGGGAAATGAATAAAATATATGTCGCTCCATCTTACGAAAATTTTAAAATTATTGGCGAGCCTTTTAAGAACGAAAAAGGACGCCTCTATGTAAAGGTAAAAGGCGCGTGCCCTCGCTGCGGTGGCTCAGGGAATTATTCTTATAATCCGAAAGACGGGACTCGTTGCTTTGGTTGCAATGGAACTGGTATCGCTGTCCAGAAGGTTCGCGCTTACACCGAAAAAGAATATACTCGTATGAAAGCTGCAAATGAGCACGCTCGCGCCAAGAAAGAAGCTAAGGCTCGTGATCTTGTTGAAAATGCCGCTAAGTATAAGCATGAAGTTGCTCTGAAACTTGGTTTTGGCGAAGATGAGAGGGCTTATCTTGTATATGGTGATGATACTTTTGCAATTAAGGATAAGCTGAAAGAGCTAGGTGCTCGCTTTGATCCCACTCTGAAGTGGTTTTTCTCTAAAGAAGTTGAACTTCCTGAAGGATATAAGCTCTGTGCGATGAGTTTTGATGAACTCTACAACTACAATCCGCAGAGTAAGTGGGCAGAGTTTAAAGAAGATGCTAAGGCTATTGTATCGCGGCGGATAGCTGAGCTTAAAGGCCCGTCTACTTCTGTTTATTATCCTGGAGTTGAGAAAGAACGAGTTCATAATATTACTGCAAAAGTAAAGAGTATTCATGGTTTTGAAGGTATGTATGGATATACTTCTGTATATACATTTACTTCTGGAGATTATGTTTTTGTTTGGATAACTTCTAAGTGCAATATGAATCTTGTTGTTGGAGATACAGTTGATCTTACTGGCACTATCAAGAAGTTTGATGAATATATGGGTGTTGCTCAAACCTACTTAACTAGATGCCTTGTAAAGAAAGTAGAGGAGTAATATGCTTTTTCATTGGGGAGTAGATGCGGCAAAGGATAATGTAAAAAGGTATGAACGACAGCTTGATAAGGCGGAATTGAAATACATTATACAGTCAATTAATATAGCTTCTCGTCAAGGCTATACAGGAATTAAATGGAGAGGAGACATTCGTAAAGCAAATATCCGTAAACTTAAAGAATATGGATATGAGGTTCTACATACAGCTTATTGTATTTATGAAATCACTTGGTAAAGTGAACGGGGGATGAAAATCCTCAGTTGATTTTTTTATAAAAATATGATATAATATATATGAAAATAAAAAAAGAGTAGAAAGGGAAAATCAATGACATTTAATCATAAATTAGTAGATAAATTTTTGGAAGCGATTTTTCCTCTGCCAGAAGAATTTGGTGTCATATTACAGGATGATGAAGAAATTGAACCTGTAGATTTTTCATATGTACAAGAGGCAGTTGTAGATGCAGATCCTGATGCGGATGTTTACTTTGGAATGTCTAAATTGGTTATCTGTTCTCCTCATTTGGGCGGCGTCGTCATTAAGATTCCTTTTAACGGGTTTTATTATGTGGATGAGGAAACTGGTGAATTAATTTGGAATGATTTCACTTGGGCAACAGGATCTGATAACAGTGACTATTGTTTAACTGAATTTGAAAAATACAAGAGATTAAGAACATATGGATTAGATTGTTTTGTAGCAAAGACTTTTTTCTATAAAGTAAAGAGCGGCGTCCGCGTTTTTATACAGGAAGAGGTCTCGTCTATGAATGATTTATACCAAACCCACAAACCTTCTCAGAAATCTTCTGATTTGGTAAAGAAATGGCGAGAAGAGGGTAAGGTTCATATGGATTCTGAATGGGTTGCAAATTGTCTTGATAAATATGGAAAATCTAAAGTTGAAAGGTTTCTATATTATTGTGCTAATATAGACCCTGATATTTTGGAAGATATGCACGATGGGAATTTTGGGTACAGGTATAATGAGACACCTGTGCTGATCGATTTTTCAAACTATGCTGACTAAGTGAAAAAAATTTTTAAGAAGGATGGTCAAAATTACATAATTGTTTTATTGTATTTTTCATATAATATGAAAGAAAAAAATACAATAAAGGAGAAAATACAATGATTATAAAAAATTTATCTTTAATTTAGGAAATGCCCGTAGGTAGAAGTCATGACTTTTCTAAAGAAAAATATGAAGATTGCATCGTTTTAAAAAGAATCCGTCCTTTAAAAGAGGATAAAAGCAGACATGCTCATTGGCTTTGTCAATGCAAGTGCGGAAATTATTTTGAAACAAGCTCTAATTATTTAATAAAATGTGGTAAAGAGGGCGCAACTTGTGGTTGTAAACAAAAAGAACTCGCTGCAAAACACATTACTAATGTTGATTTGCGACAAAGGGATAAACCGAAAGATGATTTAACAGGGAAAAAATTTGGATTATTAACTGTATTGTCTTTTAGTCATATGGATAAACATAGACACAGTGTTTGGAATTGTAAGTGCGAATGTGGTACCGAGAAAAAAATTGTTAGAAACGAATTAATTTCAGGAGATACTAAATCCTGCGGATGTTTGCATCAATCTTTTGGTAGTTATAGAATTGAGCAAATATTAATTGATAATAATATTCCATTTGAAAAAGAAAAATCTTTTGAAACATGTCGTTTTCCAGATACTAAAGAAAAAGGGCGGTTTGATTTTTTTGTTAATGGAAAATTAATAGAATTTGATGGTAAACAACACTATGAATTTGTTGGAGGATATTTTACTCCAACTAGTTTTAAGGCTTTACAATAGCGAGATGAATATAAAAATCAATGGTGTAAAGCCAATAATATAGAATTAATTAGAATCCCCTATACTGATGAAAATTTAATTTCTTTAGAATATTTAAAAGAAAAAGGAGTTATATAATGGCAGTAGAACGAGAGGTAGCCTGTATTTATTATAAATGGGAAGGCGAATGTGAAAAAGGCAGAGAAGGAACTTTTAGAAAGGCATGTCAGACCTGTAAGAAGTATAAAGCTAAAAAAGGAAACCTACCTGCCCGCCAGAATCTTAAAAGACAAAAGATAGAGAAAATTAAAGAGCATGATATGGAGCAAATGATGCGAGATTATTAATCACTGTTTGTTTTTCATTTAAATTTTTGTTATAATATTTATAGAAAGATAAAGGAGAATAAACAAATGGGTAGAAGTCCATATTTCTTTGTTGAGCGACCTGACCGTAATACTGGTAAATATGAAATGCAGCACCCGATTGTGTGGAATTATAATCATACCAAGCAGGAACCCGCAGATCTATTTCCTTATAATGGATGCCATGATCTTTTCTCTATTGTAGAGAATAATGGCACTGGTAATGATTTTCCGACTATGAGGGGTATTCATCGCGGTCTGCCTGAAAATGTCGCAACTGAGATTAAAGAAGTCTATGATCGTTGCTGTTATGAAACTAAATACGCGGGAGAAAAGCATCTTTATACCCCGACCGTACGTTGGTTTAGTTATGCGGATATGTATATTTACTGTCTTGAACATCCAGAAGCAATAGATTATGAAGCTATGGATGAAGCCTATTGTGATGGAGAAAAAGAAGATCCGCCTAAGAAAATTATGATGCCTACGCCGCTAAAATCTCTTATGAATCGTGTTGATGCGTTTCTTGAGGTTATGGATGGGTGGGATTGGCGAGATGATTATAGCCTGATCCGTATTGTTTATTGGATTGAGTGAGGAGAATCATATGAGTTGGTATTGTATTCATGAAAAGACATGGCCAGGAACTCTTTATGAGCCTCCTGAAGTCTGGTGTGAGCTTGATGAAGATTGTGATTGCGAAGATTGCCCTCATAGATATTCACAAGAAGATTATGAAGGTGATTGCGCAGACTATGAATACGAAAGATACAGAGACTCTTTTGATTTTTAACAAAAAATTTATTATAATATATATGTAAGATAAAGAAAGGAAAGGTAATAAGCATGACGAATGAAGTATGGTATTGGGAATATCAGCTAAAGATCTGGGATGATGTTGATGATAAGGAAGAAATTCGTTCTGGAGTAGTTGCGGCAGATACTATTACCGAAGCTATGAAGGAAATTGAGGATTACTATGGTGATGAGATCATGGAAGTCCAGATGCTGAAAGCTATTACTGATGGTGTGTTTGAGTTCCAGTATGTAATGGAAGATCCTGATTTCGATTTCGTTATCAGTAAGAAAGTTTAAAGGAGGGCATGATGACAAATATGAGTTATTATTTTTATATGGCAGAAGCTGAAGGCTTACTGCCGACGCGGGCGGGGAAGATCAATGCTGTCATCAACGCCGTTAAAGAATATCCCCGCCCTGAGATTGAGTTTTCTGAATTTGAGAAAATTCTTGAGAGTTATGGATTAAGATATAATGACTTATCTGATCGAGAAATTCGATATATCAATGCTAGTATTAGTTAAAAATGGCGACAAAGAGACCGCTGCTTGAAAAACTAAAAAAATTTTGATATAATAAGTGTGTAAGATAAAGAAAGAACAAATTACAAAAACAAAAAAATATTTTAAGAGAAAAAGGAGATTTTCACTATGGAGAACACTGTAAAGAAGACTAAGGCTATGTATTTTGCAGAGCTTCGTGAGATGGTGCTGGCGGTGGTTGAGGACAAGGCACAGCAGGATGAACTGGTTGAGTTCATTGATAAGCAGATTGAGACTCTTGAGAAGCGTAAGGTTGCTGCCGCTGAGCGTGCGGAAAAGAAGAAGGCTGAGTCTGATGCTATGACTGATGCCATTCTTGCTCAGATTGGTGATGAGCTGATCACCGTCGATGAGATCGTGGTTGCTCTGGACAGCGAGGAAGTTACTCGCAATAAGGTGACTGCTCGTCTTGGTAAGCTGGTAAAGGCTGGCACGATTGTTAAGGAAGCCGTCAAGGTTGATGGTAACAAGAGAATGGCTTATCGCCTTGCCACTGATGCCGATGCAGTAGATGCGGACGAAGAGTAATTCGTTGAATTAATACCAAGGGGAGATAAGTAATTATCTCCCCTTATTTGCGTAGGAGGATTATATGTTTTGTTTAAATTATTATCCTTCTCAAAAGTATTTGTAGGATGCAGAAGAATTTAGAATTAAATATCGGCCTGCTGACCGCACATTAGAAGATTTTTTAGATGTATATAAAGACAAGTCTATTGTAATTGATGTAACAGATGCTTTTGAAGAAGTTGATGCTAAATTATTAAAGGGATTATACGATAAATATAAAAATATAAAAATTATTCTTGATTTTAATAATAAGGATCATTTATCAAGAGTACAAGAAATTGGATTACCATTTTTCTTTGCGAATCCAGTTACTACTATTGATCAACTGCATGGGTTATTAACTTATAAACCTACTGATATGTATATATGTGAAGAATTAGGTTTTTTCCTTGATAAAATCAGTAAAATATTACATGAGAATAATATAAAAGTTAGAGTTTTTCCAAATATTTGTCAGTCAAGTTTCGCAAATACTCCAAGTATAAAGACATTTTTTATCAGACCAGAAGATGTTTCTATATATGCGACTTTTGTAGATGTATTTGAATTAGTTGCAGATGAAAAGAGACAACAAGTATTATATAAAATTTATAAACAAGAGAAATGGTTTGGCAAGCTAAAAGATGTTATTCCCACTTTTAAAGGAGAACTTGATAGCAAATATCTATTAAATACTTTTGGAATGATTAGAAGTAAATGTGGCAAGCGGTGTTTATATAAGCCAGGAAGCTGTGCTATATGCGACCGATTTTCAGAACTTGCTAAAACCTTTGAGACAAATAAAATTGTGATACGAACAGCTAAAAAGAAAGATTGATTTTCTTAAAAATTTTTGATATAATATATACATAAGATAAAGAAAGAGGTAAAAAGCATGGCTGCAAAAGGAAGTATCTTGAAAAAGGAAGTTGCTGAAAAAATTCTTGCGGCATTTCCTGGAAGTTTTTTGTATAATGATGGTAAGGAAATCCGAATTAACGGGACTGAGAATGGAGAGAGTCTTCAGATTAAAGTGGTTTTAACTGCCGCTAAGGTAGCTGTTGAGGGCGGAGATGACACTATTCTTCCTGGTGAGAAAACTGTGGCAACTGCAGATGTAAAGTCTGCAGGAACGAATGAAAAAATTCCTCAGGAGCCGACTGCAGAAGAGAAGGAAAGACTTACTACTTTGTTAAATAAGTTAGGGTTGTAAGGAGATAATTATGGGAGCAGGAGTTCATCTTTATCAAA
>Ga0256404_1007852_pt1 | contig 16526 bp, 12 predicted proteins | sample RumenRJG_01DNA_FD_185990 | JGI IMG/M metagenome (GOLD analysis project Ga0256404, IMG submission 185990) | Bovine rumen microbial communities from Lethbridge, Alberta, Canada - RJG_01 | ecosystem: Host-associated > Mammals > Digestive system > Stomach > Rumen | place: Canada: Alberta | collected...
AAAAAATCAGAAACAATTTCCTAAAGCGGAAAAAATACATAAGATACACTTTTAAAGAAATAGATGCGAGCAGCGTTTCCGAATCATATTGCTATCGTCTATATTAAATAAGGACAATATGAAAAAAATAGATAGTATTAATAATGTATTTGGTGTTTTGTTTAATGGTAAGCAAAAAAGAGCGTGAATACGACGGCAACGGCAACCTGACGAAAGATTTGGACGCTGGGATTTTGAGGATTGAATATAATTCATTAAATTTACATAAGATAAGGCACACCTCGGCATAAAAAACAAATGAATTTATTTTGTTCTGCGCTCGGTTTTCATTATCTTTGCCGAGTATGATGCACTTCTCCGACCATAGCAAGCATGTTTATGCGTACGATGCGACAGGAAAGAAGTTTCGTGCGGAGTACCACACGCCGATTCAGCCATATAAGTACAACGGTAAGGAACTTGACCACCATCATGGATTGGATTGGATGGACTACGGAGCATGGTGGTTCAATGGTTATTCATGGATGACTCCAGACCCACATGCGGAGAGTTATTATGATGTAACTCCATATAAGTCACAAACGAGAATCGGCTATGATCCAGATAGACCACGAATTTCAGTTAAAAAGATAAGAAAAGCATCAGATTTAATCCCATAATATATGATGAGAAAGATAATACCCACAACACTTTTATGCATCGTCCTGATTGCATGTAACAGGAATGGTAGTAATTCTTCTGCTATGATGCCTCCAGAGTTAGATAGTATTTTGGATGAATATATAGCAAACAATCCGAAAAGAAAAGTTTTCGATATAATTTTTGAGAACCGTAACCACAAACAGTTTTTCACCCTTCAAAGTTATTCAGATATTTATGACAGTAATTTCGTGGATGGGTGTTTTATGAAGAACGGGAAAATCATCATATTCTGGTCGGTTAACAAATCGTGGAAAGACAGTCTGCTTCATATTCCACAGGAGGAACTTTGCTTTGATTCTTTGGGGAAATACAAAGATATTAATAAAGTTCTCGTAGATTATGATGTTCCCGAGAATTCTTTAACGTACAGAATCCTGTCAAAAAACAAATACAAAAAAGCTGATGAATCAGACTGGAGTTATCCTGAACCTGCGTGTGACAATAATGTAATAAGCAGTACGGCTCTGAATAAGGTAGTTAATGACGTCATAAACACGATTGACTCTCCCCCTATTACATATTTGCGTTTTAGTAATGTGAATGGTGACAACTTTGTTTCTATAGGATATGATTTTGTATATAATCCCGAGACGTTTTCTGGTATGTTTTACCGCAATGGGAGAATTGTCGTTGTATATTCACTTGATAACATCAGAAACTTAGATATAATAGATAGAAAATCGCTACTTCCCATACAAACGATTAGCGATTACAGAGCTTTGAAAAGGAAATTTCCCAGATTTTCGGAAAAGAAGTATCGTATTGTTTCAAAAGAGAAAATGGAACGAATTACATGTGACAATAGTATTTGGATAGATATTTGATGTCCCACGGTGACTAGATATTTGAATTTTATTTTGTATTTTTGCCCATCATATCAACCATCTTTATTAGAGAACGATGAAAATATATCCTTGTGCGAAAGTCAATCTGGGTTTGAACATCGTGGAGCGTCGCACTGACGGTTACCACGATTTGGAAACGGTGTTCTATCCCATCCCGCTATACGACACGCTGGAAGTAGAAGCCATGACAGGCAATAATGCGTCGGGAGAATGCGAATTCACGATGAGCGGCATCGAAATCGAAGGTGCGCCGACGGACAACCTCGTGATGAAGGCTTATCGCCTGTTGGCTGCGGAGTACGCGCTTCCGCCTCTCAGCATACACCTCCACAAAGCCATTCCCTCACAAGCGGGCATGGGCGGAGGCTCGAGCGATGCTGCCTACATGATTCGTCTGCTCAACGAGAAGTTCCGCTTAGGACTCAGCATGGAAGAAATGCAGGCGAAAGCCACCGGACTTGGTGCCGACTGCGCCTTCTTCATCGAGTCGATACCGGCATTTGCAAGAGGCATAGGTGACAAGCTGTCAGCAGTCGAAGGGAACTTGTCTCATTTGAAAGGGCTCTACATGGCGGTCGTAAAGACCAACGTGGCAGTATCCACCCGCGAAGCCTTCGCCCGGATTGTGCCGAAAAAGCCCGAACGCTGCTGCCTCGAAATCGTGCAACAACCCGTCGAGACATGGCGCCATCAGCTCACCAACGACTTCGAAACGTCCGTGTTCAGCATTTATCCCGAGCTTGCCCGCATCAAGGAAAGGCTCTATTCCGAAGGAGCCATCTATGCACAGATGACCGGCAGCGGCAGTGCTATCTATGCCTTGTTCGACAAAAAGCCAGACAGCCTCAGCCTCATTTTCCGCGACGCATTCTGCCACATCGTCGCCCTATAGAAAATGTTTGGCACACTATTTGCATGAATGCCAATACATTATTCATATATAAAAGAAAGGCATACCATGAACAACCTGTTTTCAGACAGACTCTCTGAGATTCTCACCTTCAGCCGTGAGGAAGCAGAACGCCTCTGCTGCCAGTCGGTAAGTCCCGAGCATCTGCTCATGGGCATCATGAGGGGGAAAGGCGACGTTGTACACGATATGTTCGATAAACTGAACATCAATCTGCAATCCATAAAGACAGAACTTGAAAACAACGTGCGGAGAGAGCCGACAAGCACCCATCCGACAGAGCTCGCTCTCAGCGAGCAGTCGAGCAACATACTCCGACAAGCAGTCATCGAGGCACGCACGCAGCACCGAGACACCGTCGACGTGCAGCATCTGCTCCTCGCTATCCTCCACGACCCATCGGGCAACGAAGCAAAACGAATCTTAGAACTCAACAAAATGAACTATCAAGATACTTTGGAATATCTCCAGCAGAAAGCCAACATGCCACAAAGCGGCATCGGGCTCCCCGATGAAGACGAGGAAGAACTCGAACCCATCGGACAAAACCCGCGCAACGAGGAGCAGAACGGCAGCCATACGACCACACAAGCACGCAAGAGTAGCGGAAAGACCCCCGTGCTCGATAACTTCTCGGTCAATCTCACGGCTGCTGCCCTCGAAGGAAAGCTCGACCCCGTCGTGGGACGCGAGCGCGAGATACAGCGTGTGACAGAGATTCTCTGCCGTCGAAAGAAAAACAACCCCATACTCATCGGCGAGCCGGGCGTTGGCAAAAGCGCCATCGTCGAAGGACTGGCACAACTCATCGCCAAGCGCAAGACATCGCCCGTGCTGTTCAACAAACGCCTCGTGAGCCTCGACCTCACCGCCGTCGTGGCAGGAACCAAATACCGCGGACAGTTCGAAGAGCGCATCAAGGCACTCATCAAGGAAATCGAGCAGAACCCCGACATCATCGTCTTCATCGACGAGATACACACCATCATCGGAGCAGGCTCGACACCTGGTTCAATGGACGCTGCCAACATCCTCAAACCGGCACTCGCAAGAGGCACCATCCAGTGCATCGGAGCCACTACTCTCGACGAATATCGCAACAGCATCGAAAAAGACGGAGCACTCGAGCGACGCTTCCAGAAAGTGCTCGTCGAGCCAACCAATACCGTTGAGACACTGCAGATACTCGAAAACATCAAAGACCGCTACGAGCAACATCACCACGTTGCTTACACCGACGATGCCATCACGGCATGTGTCAAACTGACAGAGCGATACGTGACCGACCGCTCCTTCCCCGACAAAGCCATCGATGCACTCGACGAAGTGGGCGCACGCGTACATTTGCAACACGCACAAGTGCCGCCCGAAATCAACGAGAAGGAAAAAGAGATAGAACTCGTCAAGCAAAAGAAAGACGCCGCCGTCAAGAGTCAAGACTTCGAACTCGCCGCCAACTACCGCGACCGACAGACACAGCTCGAAGCCGAACTCCAACGTCTCAACGAGCAATGGAGCAACGGCGAGGCAGGAACGCGCGAGACCGTCACCGAGAAAGAAGTGGCAGACGTCGTGTCAATGATGACCGGCGTGCCCGTACAGCGCATGGCAGAGGCTGAAGGCATACGTCTCAGAAACATGGCAGAGCGGCTCAAAGGTGCCGTCATCGCGCAAGACGAAGCCATCGAAAAGATGGTCAAAGCCATCCAGCGCAACCGCGTAGGACTGAAAGAGCCCAACCACCCCATCGGTGTCTTCATGTTCCTCGGTCCGACAGGCGTCGGAAAGACCTATCTCGCCAAGAAACTCGCCGAAGAAATGTTCGGAAGCGAAGACGACCTCATACGCATCGACATGAGCGAATTCACCGAGAGCTTCAACGTCTCCCGACTCGTCGGCGCACCTCCGGGATATGTCGGCTACGAAGAAGGCGGACAGCTCACCGAGAAAGTGCGTCGCAAACCCTACTCCATCGTCCTGCTCGACGAGATAGAGAAAGCCCACGGCAACGTCTTCAACCTCCTGCTGCAAGTGCTTGACGAAGGACGACTGACCGACGGCAACGGGCGACTTATCGACTTCCGCAACACCGTCGTCATCATGACCTCCAACGCCGGCACCCGACAACTCAAAGAGTTCGGACGCGGCATCGGCTTCAACACCGGAGGACAGTTCGGTGGCGTACTCGACGAGAAAGACAAGGAACACGCCCGCTCCATCATCCAGAAGAGCCTTAGCCGACAGTTCGCCCCTGAGTTCCTCAACCGCCTCGACGAAATCATCACCTTCGACCAGCTCGACCTCGACGCCATCAAGCGCATCATCGACATCGAGCTCAAAGGCCTCTTCAAGCGGATAGAGAACATGGGCTATCACCTGACCGTCAGCGACGCTGCCAAGGAGTTTGTAGCCACGAAGGGCTACGACGTACAATTCGGAGCCCGCCCGCTCAAACGCGCCATCCAAAACCACATCGAAGACGGTGTCTGCGAGCGCATCCTGAGTGGTGAACTGCAAAGCGGCGACACCATCCACGCCGACAAACATCCCGAAAAAGAAGAACTCGTCTTCACCAAGAGCGAGTAACGTCGCAACTGTCCGACGAGGACACAATAACATATAACTATCAAAAAAAGCACGGTACACCTCTGTTGTATCGTGCTTTTTTCGTACCCGAATGACAATATCACATAAACAGGTCATTCATGTTTTCCCAACCATCTGTATTTCCCTGAACATATTTATAGTCATCATTGAGATAAAAAAGCATCGCTCTTTTTGTTTTCAAAAAGAAAATAATTATCTTTGCATCAGGAAATTATATGATACAGGTTTTAATACACTTATAATAAAAGGCGTTATAAACGGATATAACAAAAACTTATAAGATATGAAAAAGGCTTTTTTATTGCTTTTATTTTTGCTTTCTTGTAATATCGGTACATTTGCCCAAGAAGCAGAAAAAGCAAGACCGCTTACAGACACAGAAATCGTGCGCAGGGTCGCTCTATTGGATATAGAGGGCAAATACTATTACGATGTTGTTATGACATTCAAGTCAATAAGTCCAGACCACATCATAACAGATAAATATAAAGTGAAAGTTAACGTAAAGGATTCCGATGGAAAGAAAATCTGGAAGAAAACTCTAAAAAACGCTTTTCTCTATGTTTTTTCTAATGGACAAATACAAGTAGGAAAGAGAAATTTTGACCAAGTCATAGTACAAAAGAGCGAAAAAACAGGAGATTTCATCGGAGTTATTCGAGAAAAAGAGGGGGTATATTAAACAACGACAATATGAACGAAGATTTGAAAATTGCAGCCTATAAGCGAATCGTTAATAGAGTAGAATCCTCTGAAAAAGAGGCAGTAAAGAGAACCGCTTGCATCCTATATGCCAGTAAATTTGCGAATGGAACAAAGGAAATACACTTTTATTCGTCTGACTTTATGAATGAGAATGAAGACCTATTCCAGTTTGAATATAACATTGAGTACACAAATGGAGATTTTCAGAATGGCAACGGAATGATTGACACCAAGGACGTGCTGGAAGCTTTTGGATTTGTTGGTTATTCCGAACTCAAAACGTATTTCTCCGAGAAATACAATGACGACGAAAGAGCATGGCATAAGATTGTAAAAGAGTTAGAAGATAAAGGGCTTTCTCCAATTGTGGATGAAAGCGAAGGAGGAAATGACTACATGACAAACTTTTAGAGTTTCCCCGTTGTACTGGATTTGCAATCCGACAGAACGGAGGTGTGACACATGTAGGGGTCGATTGATGTATCGACCCGCAGAAGCAAATCGGGCGGATACACCAATCCGCCCCTACTCCAAGACAAAAGAAATGAGACTTCCCACTGATTCTACCGGCTTAACTTTCCTGACTTCCATTTGTCATTTTCCTTGACATTTTTCTGATGGCGTTTTAGGTTTCTTTACAAATATTAACGCGCTCAGAGGCTGTATATTTAAGTCGGTAGACTGTGACGAGGGCGGAAGCATTTTAAGCGCTCCTGCGAAAAGTTTTCTGAAAATCAGCGGGTTAGAAACACAAAAAGCACATTTTATACCAAAAACATACGGACGCGATTTGCGAAAGTTCAACTTTGACCTCCCCAAAGTGCCACTTTCGCATTCCCAAAGTGGCACTTTTGAAGCCCGAAAGTGGCACTTTTGGAAGCAATTTCCACCATTTTTCGGTGAAAAATATGCATGTTTTGCATAATTATTCGGAAACTGCCGTATATCTATTCAAAAACTTTCGTTCCGTTTGTAAGCATTTTTCGGGTGAAATCTTGACATTTTAACAATTAAATGAAACGTCATTAACCACAGATTGCACGGATTGTTTTCTATTGGTCGATACATCGATCCACCCCTACGAGGGATAAAACATTTTAGGTAGAAAACACCTAATCATATTTATATAATCGTCTCTGACGCTTTTCTTGCGCTCCGTAGGTGCTCAGGTGCAAAGCGAAATCCCAAGCGAAGCGACTAAAAGAATTGTCAATTATCAATTATCAATTTTATAGTGATTAGGCTGCGCGTTTCGCTGGTAACAGCGAAACGCTGGTCGGGTCGGTGGTTGACGAGCCAGACGATGCGTCCGGTGGCGTCGGTGACGACGAGCTGGGCACGTTTCTCGAAGCGTGTCATCTTGCGGTCGGTCATGAAGTCGCTGAGCAGTTTGGAGCCTGTCATGCCGAGGGGCACGAAGCGGTCGCCTTTCGCTGCGCGCCTGACGGTCAGGGGGAACGCCACTTTCGCCTTGTCGAGAAGTGCACAATGTGGTCCTCTATCAAGAAGCATTCCGGGCGTGTACTCCTCTTCCGCCACCGTGAAGGTCTTGTCGCCGGAATAGGAATATGTCCCTGTCTCGGGGATGGTCAGCGGCTGATGTTTTTCCCGCATGAGGCGTTCCACGACGATGTTTCCGCGGTCGAAGAGCAGTTCGTGGGTGTCGGAGCGGAACATCTTCCCCGTCGTGGCGTGAAGGTTGTCGTAGATTTGTTCTATCTGCTGGGGTTTGAAACCGTAATCTTCCAGTAGGAGGTACAGGTGTTCTTCGTTTTTGATTAATGCTATGGAGATGAATATAGGTCTGTGTGTGCTGAAGAGGTCGAAGTCGCCGGTCCGTTCTTCCATCACGCGGTCGATGATGGCTGCCGCATCGCGCATGCGGTCGGCGGTCTTGGCGATGCACTTGCGCACGGAGGGGTTAATGGTCTCCAGCAGCGGCAGTACGTTGAGCCGGATTTTGTTTCTCACCACGTCGTCCACGAGGTTCGAGCTGTCGGTGATGTAGTCTTGCCCAATGCTGCTGAGATAGTCTTCTATCTCCACCCGACTGACGCCGAGCAGCGGTCGGTAGAAGATCTCGTTGACTGGTGTGATGCCGCGCAAGCCATGAATGCCTGTGCCGCGGATGAGATTGATGAGTAGTGTCTCGACGGAGTCGTCGCGGTGGTGGGCGATGCACACTCCAGCATACCCATATTTCCAGAACATCTTATAGAAATACGTATAGCGCAGCTGTCGGGCAGCCATCTCGATGCTTATCTTGCGCTTGGCGGCATAGGCGCGGGTGTCGAAATTTGTCTGATGCATGAAGATGCCTCTCTCCTTGCACAGCTGCTTGCAAAACTGGGCGTCTCTGAGCGACTCTTCGCCACGGAGATGGAAATTGCAATGTGCAGCTTTCACGCGATAGCCCAATGCCTGCATGGCGCACAGCAGCGCCACGCTGTCGGCTCCGCCCGAGAGTGCCACCAGGTAGGTGCCTTCCTTCTGAAGCATCTGGTGCTTGGCGATGAAGGCTGAAACTTTCTTCAGGAAATCGCTGTTCGACATATCCGCAAGTGTGTGTGTTATTCGACGTACAAGACAAGTCCTTTCAGGTACTCGCCTTCGGGGTGGTAGATGTTGACGGGATGGTCGGCGGGCTGATGCAGCTGATGCAATATCCGCACCTTGCGTCCCGACTGTGCGGCAGCAGTGAAGACGGCGTTGCGGAAGTGATCTTTCGTGACCACCTGGCTGCAGCTGAACGTGAAGAGGATTCCTCCCTCGCGTATCCGCTCGAAAGCCTTGGCGTTGAGGCGTGTGTAGCCTTTCAGTGCATTGTGGAGCGCTCCGCGGTGCTTGGCAAAGGCTGGCGGGTCGAGCACGATGAGGTCGTAGCGCCCGTCGATTCCGTCGAGAAACTTGAAGGCATCTTCGCAAAACGCCTGATGGCGGCTGTCGTCGGGGAAGTTGAGGGCGATGTTCTGGCGGGTCAACTCAATGGCTTTGGCGCTGCTGTCCACCGAATGTACCGTCTGCGCACCACCGCGCATGGCATAGAACGAGAAGCCGCCCGTGTAGCAGAACATGTTCAGCACGTCCCTACCCTTGGCATATTTTTCCAATAGGAGGCGGTTCTCGCGCTGGTCGATGAAAAAGCCCGTCTTCTGCCCTTTCAGCCAATCGACATGGAAGCGCAAGCCGTTCTCAACAGCCGTATCGTCGGCACTCCCGCCAATGATAAAGCCATTCTCCTGCCCCAAATCTGCCTTGAAGGGGAGCGTCGTCTCACTCTTGTAGAAGACGTTGGCGATTCTGCCTTCCATCACGCTGACGAGCGTTTGGGCTATCTCGTGGCGTGAGACGTGCATTCCTACGCTATGTGCCTGCACGACCGCCGTCTTACCATAGCAGTCGATGACCAACCCCGGCAGGAAGTCGCCCTCGCCGTGCACCAGACGGTAGGTGTCGTTGCCCGTCACGTCAGCCAAACCTACGGCAATGCGCATCTGCAAAGCCGCCTTCAGCCGGCGCTCCCAGAAGGCTTCGCCCACCTCCTCGTCGTCGAACGAAAGCACACGCACGGCAATGGAGCCCACCTGATAGTGACCAACGGCAATGAAATCGCCATCGACGGTCAGCACGCGCACCACTTCGCCCTCGCCGATGCCCTCATCCACATGATGAATCGCACCCGAGAAAATCCACGGATGAAAGCGCTTGAGACTTTCCTCCTTACCCTTCTTCAGATATACTTTCCTGTACATATTCCTCTTTCTTTGCTTCACTTATAACGAGTTGATAATCACCCGTCTCCCGCAATCGATTATATTCATCATACAAATTGATGCACGCCCACGCATCGGTGGCAGCATAGCGTTTCTGCTTCTCCGACAACGTGTCGCTCTCCCAGTTCGAGAGCTGCTGCCGTTTGCTGATTTTCTCGTGGAAAAGATTGGCATAGAGTTTCTGCAGACTCTTGTCCTCGATGCCTATCTCGGTCATCAAGTCCTGCAAATCGGCAAAACGCCCCGCCGTGAAGGCTCCCAGACGGTGGAGAGAAAGCAAATCATCGTGCAACGACAAGCCCACCTTCAGCGTGCCCTTGTCCTCCAGCAACCGCACCACCGACGGCACCAAGCCCAAGCGGTTCAGACGGAAGAGGAAACAGCGCTGCGGCGTTGCCATCTGAAGGAGCGCCACCCGGTTCTGCTTGCCTTTCCTGAACGAGGGGCGCGTCTCCGTATCAACGCCCAAAAGCGGATGGGAAAGCAGAAAATCAACGGCACGGTCAGCCTCGGCAGCATCGACAATCACCACCACTTCACCCGGGAAAAGCACCTGAGGCAAACCGCCTATCAGAGCCTTATCATATTTATTGTAGATGACTTTTTTCATCAACCACTCTCTCTTGAAAGTGCAAAATTAAAAAAAAGTTGCGAATTTATCGGCTTTTCTAACTTTTTTCCTTACTTTTGCATGTAAATTCACAACAACATATTCCACATGGCAAAGAAAAAGAAAACGGCGCAGAAGAAAAAATCATTCCTCGAAGCATTGGGCGCCCGCAATATATTTCAAAAGAACGAAACATTCAACTTCGTCTCAGGCATCGTCCTGATACTGCTGGCGATAGTCATGGTCATCGCCTTCATCTCCTATTTTTCTACGGGCGAAGCCGACCAAAGTCTGGTGACCGATTTGCGACCGGGCGAAATAGAAAACACGGCGCGCAGCTTCCAGAACGCCTGCGGGTCGGTGGGAGCCATCGTCTCCTACTTCTTCATCTCCCGCTGCTTCGGAATAGCCGCGTTCACGATTCCCTTATTCCTCATCATCTGCGGACTCAAACTCATGAACGCCTACCAGCTGAACCTCTGGAAATGGTTTTTCAGCCTCGCCATCATCACCATCTGGTGTTCGGTTACCTTTGCAAAATTCCTTAAACCCATCTTCGGCGACCGCATATTCAACCCCGGCGGAGACCACGGAGCGCACGTCTCGCAATGGATTGAGAACGTCATCGGAGCACCGGGACTCATCGCGCTGCTGCTCATCGTGGCACTCGCCTTCCTCGCTTTCGTCAGCTCCGAGACCATCAATATCATTCGGAAGATGTTCAATCCGTTCGGCTATCTGAAAAAAATACCCTTCGAAATCACCAACAATTCATCAAAAGAATCTAAGACCGCAGAAGTGGGGACCTTCGACGACGGAGAAACAACCGATGAAGCCGGCACTTCACAAGAGGAATACCTTCATCCACAAGAACAGGAAGAGGAAAAGCCGATTGCAGAAGAACCCCTCAGCAATGAAGGCACGAACAACTCGAACGGGTTGGGCATGAAGGTTGAAGTGATGAAAGAAGAGGAAAAAGCCGATGGGAAGACCGTGGCAAAAGTGGACATCAACACGCCCATCAACCCCCGCGAGCCCTTCACAAGATACAAATTCCCGACGCTCGAACTGCTCAAGAAATACGAAGACGACGGAAAACCATATATCGACCGCGACGAACAGGAGTCGAACAAGAACCGAATCATCCGCGTACTCAACTCATTCGGCGTGCAAATCAGCGAGATACGGGCAACCATCGGACCGACCATCACCCTCTATGAAGTCACTCCCGCACCTGGTGTGAAAATCTCGAGAATCAAAAACCTGGAAGACGACATCGCCCTCTCGCTCTCAGCCATGGGCATACGCATCATCGCACCGATACCGGGAAAAGGAACCATCGGTATCGAAGTGCCCAATGCCAAGGCAAATGTCGTCTCCATGCAGAGTATTCTCAACTCGAAGAAGTTCCAGGAAGCGGAAAAGAGCATGGAACTGCCCATGGCGCTCGGAAAGACCATCATGAACGAGGTCTATATGGTAGATTTGGCAAAGGTTCCACACCTGCTCGTGGCAGGAGCGACCGGTCAGGGAAAGTCGGTCGGCATGAACGCCATCATCACTTCGCTGCTCTACAAGAAACATCCCAACGAACTGAAATTCGTGCTCATCGACCCGAAAAAAGTCGAATTCAGCGTCTATAGCCCCATAGCCGACCACTTCATGGCGGCGCTGGACGAGAACATGGACGAACCTATCATCACCGACACATCGAAAGTAGTGAGAACGCTCAACGGACTCTGCGTGTTGATGGACCGCCGCTATGACCTGCTCAAAAAAGCCGGAGCGCGAAACATCAAAGAATACAACACCAAATTTCTCAACCACCGGCTCAGTCCCAAAGACGGACATGCTTTCATGCCCTACATCGTGGTCATCATCGATGAGTTTGCCGACTTGATTATTACCGCAGGAAAAGAAGTAGAAACGCCCATCACGCGAATCGCACAGCTGGCACGAGCCGTCGGCATACACATGGTCATTGCCACACAGCGACCATCAACCAAAGTCATCACCGGTGGAATCAAAGCCAACTTCCCCGGACGCATCGCCTTCAAGACAGCTCAACGCATCGACTCCAGTATCATCCTCGACCGCACGGGAGCCAACCAACTCATCGGTCGCGGTGACATGCTCTGTCTCGTAGGCAACGAACCGGAACGCGTACAATGCGCCTTCGTTGATACACCCGAAGTGGAACGCATCAACGAACACATCTGTAACCAACCAGGTCCGCAGCACCCGTTTGAAATTCCTGAACCCATCGTGGAAGAAAGCGCAGGCGGAGGCGGCTCATTCGACGCCAACGCACAGATAGACCCACTCTTCAACGAGGCGGCACGCTCCATCGTCTCCTCGCAACAAGGCTCAACGAGCATGGTTCAACGGCGCTTCTCTATCGGCTACAACCGTGCCGGACGACTGATGGATCAACTCGAACAGGCAGGAATCGTGGGCGTGGCACAAGGCAGCAAGCCGCGCGAAGTGCTCATACAAGACCTCAACACGCTCGAGCAACTGCTCGCCTCGCTGGCAAAATAAGTTAAACCTTGTTCGCAAACGAGCGTCATACTGACAAAAAGCAATAACGATGAAAAGAAAAAACATACTGATAGCGCTGACCCTTCTGCTCTCTTTAACCGCCTATGCGCAAAATGCGGCTCAGGCAAAGCAGATTCTCGACAAGGCAGCAAAACTCATCACGCGCAAAGGAGGCGCAAGTGCCAACTTCACCATCGACGGAGGTGCCAGTGGAAAACTCTCGGGAACGCTCTACGTCAAAGGCAACAAGTTCTACGCAAAGACACCACAGGCAGCCACATGGTACAACGGAAAGACCCAATGGACCTATCTGGCGAAGAGCGAAGAGGTGAACGTCAGCAATCCGAATGCCGCACAACAGGCACAGATGAACCCCTACACGTTCATCACATTATATAAAAAAGGATATGCGCTGGCTATGAAACAGGCTGGCGCCAACTACCAGATACATCTCAAAGACCAGAAAAAACAGTCGATACAAGAGATGTACGTCACCATCAACAAGGCGACCAACCTTCCCACACAAGTAAGAATGCGGCAGAACAACAAGTGGAGCACCATCACCATCAGCAACTTCCAGATGAAGACACTCAGTGATGCGCTCTTCACATTCAACGCGAAGAATTATCCCAATGCGGAAATCATCGACTTGAGATAAACATGAACAAGTTCCAGCTCTTTAAGACATTGCGCACGCATAACAGTCTGGCAGACAAGCGCAATCCCGCCGTCACACAAAACAAAGTGGCAAAAGTGTTTTTGTGGATTGGCGCTGCCTTCATATTACTCTACCTGATAGGCTTCGCCATCATGTTCGCCTTGATTGCCAACGAGAGCCATAGCACCACGGCATCAGAGCTGATATTCGGCATTGCGCCATTCATCCTTGCCTTGGATTTCTTTTTCAGGTTCATCGCACAGCAAACACCTTCGCAGCAAATCAAGCCCTACATACTCCTTCCCATCTCCCGATACACGTGCATTGACTGCTTCATAGCCAATTCGCTGCTCAGCGTCGGCAACCTCACGTGGTTTGCCATGCTCATACCCTACAGCATCATGTCCATCGTCTTTTCCGAGGGAATAGGAGTCACGCTCGGTTGCCTGGCAGGCTTCTACGTGCTGATACTCATCAACAGCCAATGGTACATGCTGGCAAGGAGCCTCATCAACCGCCATATAGCCTGGTGGGTGCTGCCACTCATCGTCTATGCCCTCATCTTCTTGCCGGCATACGCCTGGGAAGGTGCCGACATGGCAAAATGCTGCCAGTTTTATGCCGACGGGGGATATCTGCTCGCAACGTGGAAACCCCTTCCCTGGCTCTTTTTGTTTGCGGTGCTGGCGATACTTATCTACATCAACCGCCGACTGCAATACCGCTTTGTGTATGCGGAGTTGTCGCGCACGGAAACGACCAAGCTCCATCACGTCAGCCAGTTCAAGATGTTCGACCGGTTCGAGGAGACGGGCGAATACCTGAAGTTAGAGGTGAAAAGCATCATGCGCAACAAGAACATCAAGAAGGGATTTATCTTCGCTACGGTAGCAGTCGCGCTCCTGAGCTTCGCTATTTCATTTAGCGACATTTACAACAATATGGTCGTCTTCTGGTGTATCTACAACTTCGCCATCTACGGCGCCATGATTCTCGTCAAGGTCATGTGCCACGAAGGCAACTACATCGAGTGTCTGATGGTGCGCCAAGAGAACATTGTCTCGCTCCTGCGCGCCAAATACTACTTCTACACCGCGCTCCTGCTGCTTCCCCTCCTGCTGATGCTTCCGATGGTCGTCACGGGAAAGTGCTCGCTGATGATGCTTCTCGCCGTCATGGTCTTCACGGCAGGATTTCTCTATTTCCTGTTCTTCCAGATGGCAGTATATAACAAGCAGACCATTCCGCTGAACAGCAAATTCGTCGGAAAAGGAAGCATGGAGACCAACTATCTGCAACTCCTTGTGGAAGTCCTCGTCTTCGCCGTGCCACTCATTCTCATCTCGGTGCTTAAACTTGTCATTGGCGAGACGCCCACTTACCTCGTGCTGATGGCCATCGGCTTTGCCTTCATCGCAACCCACAAACTATGGATACGCAACATCTACAGACGCATGATGAAGCGCAAATATGAAAACCTCGAAGGTTTCAGAAGCACGATAAGCAACTGACCCTTTCACGCACCGCAAAGAGCACGTTCACGCTTTGCAAAGAGCACGTTCACGGCTCGCAAAAGACCTATCCGCGCACATAGTGCGGCATCTCTTCAGGAATGACCATGGAGATTTCCACGAGCCCCATTATCTCGCCGTTCTCCCGCCACGGTGTCTGATAAATCATCTTCTTCACACCGTTCTTCTGAATCGTATAGCTGTTGCTCGTTCCTTTCTCCAACATCTCACGGATGATTCCCTGCGAACGCTCATTGTGGCAAGGTATCATGGAGCGACCAACCATCGACTCGCCATTCTTACAGAACGTCTCGCGCGATTTCTGATTCATAAACACAATCACTCCCGATTTGTCACACACCGTGACGGCGCAGTTCATATCCTCCGCCCAGTTAAAACTCATTTCCATTTTTCGTTTTGTATTTGTTTATCTCTCTTTTGCAAAGATAAGAATTTTTGCTTACTTTTGCACACAAAATAAAAGATATTACACATGAAGAAAATATTTATCTTATGTATGGCAGCATTCTTCTTTAATTCATTCATCACGGCAAAACCAAAGACAGTCAAATTGAGAATCATTCAGACAAGCGACGTGCACGGATGCTTCTTCCCTTACGACTTCATCAACAGGAAGCCGAAAGAAGGAACGCTGGCACGCGTCATCACCTATGTTGACAGCCTGAGAAAGCACTACGGCAACAATCTGCTGCTGCTCGACAACGGCGACATCCTGCAAGGACAACCGACGTGCTACTACTGCAACTACATCAATCCCAACATTCCAAACGTCGCGGCGGAAGTCATCAACTACATGAAATACGACGCACAAACTATCGGAAACCACGACATAGAAACAGGGCACGAGGTGTATGACAAATGGATACGAGAAGTGGAATGCCCCATGCTCGGAGCCAACATCATCGACACGAAAACCGGCAAGCCCTACGTTGCGCCATACGCCATATTCAAACGCGAAGGCGTGAAAATAGCCGTCATCGGAATGCTCACACCCGCAATACCCAACTGGTTGCGCGAATCACTATGGAGCGGACTACGGTTCGAAGACATCACCGCCTCGGCACGCTACTGGGTGAACCACCTCAAGACGACAGAAAAGCCCGACATCATCATCGGACTCTTCCACTCGGGAAAAGACGGAGGCATCACCACCGACGAGTATGAAGAAGACGCCACCATGCGCGTGGCAAGGGAAGTGCCGGGATTCGACATGATTCTCTTCGGACACGACCACGCACAACACAAAAGCATCGTCAAAAACCAAGAGGGCAACGACGTGCTCCTGCTCAACCCTTCAGCCAACGCCTATATGGTGGCTGATGCGGAAATCAACCTCCAAATCAACAAGAAAGGACAAATCCTGAAGAAAGAAATAACAGGCGAAGTGGTCAACATCGAGCAACAAGAAATCGACGAGGCATACATGAAACGCTTCGAAGAGACAATCGACAGCGTGAGCAACTTCATCCACCGACCCATCGGCGTGTTCGAAGAAAGCATCTATTCGCGCGACTGTTATTTCGGAAATGCCGCATTCACCGACTTCATACACGACCTGCAACTGCAGATAACAGGTGCCGACATCTCGTTCAACGCCCCACTCGCCTTCGACATCAGCATACAAAAAGGCGTGGTGTATGTGA
>Ga0256404_1007856_pt1 | contig 16517 bp, 13 predicted proteins | sample RumenRJG_01DNA_FD_185990 | JGI IMG/M metagenome (GOLD analysis project Ga0256404, IMG submission 185990) | Bovine rumen microbial communities from Lethbridge, Alberta, Canada - RJG_01 | ecosystem: Host-associated > Mammals > Digestive system > Stomach > Rumen | place: Canada: Alberta | collected...
AAGGGCCTCCACTGCCAACACTTTTTGATTAGGGGGCTTACTTTTGGGGAAATGTTACCCGAAGGCAGTATTTACTTGGCTCCGGGCAGATAATTTATGCTGTTTTGAGTTTTACCGGACAGCAATACTTTATTATATAGGTAGTCTATCAGTTCCCAAGCGAATGATTTTGAGAATGGATCCCCACCTGTCAGACAAACTTTGATTAACCCCTGCTCATATAAGTCGTCTATCAGTCGTTTGTAGTCTTCAAAAGTAAGTTCTTCTCTGTTCCCACGTGTGCTAATTTCGCTGTCATTTCTTGTTGCTCCCATATTATAGCAATGGATGCACTTTTCACTACAACGATAGGTTAATTCAAACATGACGCTCGTAATGCCGCCAACTTTCTCTGTGTATAGCCTTTCGGCATTAGAGATTGCATAAGGAAGTTTCTCTTGAGTGGTTTTCTCTACTATCTGTGTTTGCTGGCAATTGTATTCGCTAACTCGTCTGCGATAGTCTGCTATGATGTCGTCGGTTGGCAATATTGATGAAACGATGCCCATCTGTTCCAACTGTTCGAAAAATGGCACAAGGCTTTCCAATGCTATATTCAGCCGTTTGGCAATTTCCTCAAGATTCATCTCACCATTTCTGGGTGCAGAAAGTATTTCACCGATTACCATCGCCGAATAGCTCTCAAAGAAATAGCTCATGCCTGCAATCAAATTATAGTAGATTGCGACCTGTTCTTTCTCATTGTATCTCCCACACGTCCATACTGGGCGGTAATATTTATTGTTATCTGTCATTGGTTTTACCTTGTATGTTATAAATAGGAAGGTGTGAGCCTTGTCAGTTTATCCTACCGAAGGCTCTGGTAACCCGCACAAAGATAATAGTAACAGCCCACACCCTTGGAGGATATGCTGGGTGCGAGCCGATGGCGGCTCCACATACGATAATCCAACCAAGGAGGGAACGTGTTCACATTCATCCGTTGTGCATGATAGTTTACCAGACTTTTCGGCACAGATGAAAGCCAAACGCTTCCTACGTCATGTCTGCGACGGATTTTCCGCCACGGTGCAAAGATACGAAAAAATGCCCGAACCGCCAAACGATTCGGATATTTTTTATGATTTAAGCAGAAAATTTCGCGATTTAGTTGATTAAACATTAAACCCGATGGGTCGTCGCGGTTTCGCCGCCAATCGGCTTTTATCCGACTGCAATTCGGCCAAAGCCGTGCTGATGGCATCGAGTTGGGCACCTGTCAATTCGTTGATGTCGTTTTGGTCGTGAAGGATTTCCTCGATTTCAAGTTTGAGCGCTTCAAAATCCTTGCGCAACTGTGCGATGTCGGCGGTTGAATTCGGCAATGCCCACGAAGCGGCTATCTGGCGAAACTCCGTGAAAGCACGCATAATGCCAATGTTCACCTGAATGGCTAAGGGTGAGCGGAGTACACTGCTGAGCATAGCAACTCCATTCTCTGTGAATGCGTAAGGCTGAAAACGTTGCTTCGCAATGGATTTTGCGGTCACAATTTGTGACGGCAAAGTCTTAACTTTCTCATTTTCAATGGGGTTTGCGGTCACAATTTGTGATTTCAAAATTTCCCATTCTCCTTTTGTCAATTGGAACATAAAATCATCGGGGAAACGCTCTATATTGCGCTTCACCGCTTGGTTGAGGGCTCGCGTTTCAACCTGATACAACGATGCCAAGTCAAAGTCCAACATCACACGCTGGCCTCGCAGTTCGTAGATTTTGCTTTGGATGATTTCTATTTCGTTCATGTCGCAAAGTTACAAAAAAATATCCGAACCGCCAAGCGATTCGGATATTTTTTGTTTTTTCAGAGGAAATGATTTTGGTTTTTCCATCTGAAAAATTGGGGCGGATTACCACAGGTCGAGGCGCTCTTCCTTCGGGATATACATCTTGTCGCCGGGCTTCACGTCGAAGGCTTCGTACCACATATCGACGTGGGGAAGGGCTCCGTTCACGCGCCATTCGCCGAGCGAGTGGGGGTCGTTCTTCGTGCGGTTGCGGATTTCCTCCTCGGTGATGTTCTGACCCCACACGCCTGCGTAAGCGATGAAGAAGCGCTGGTCACCCGTAAAACCGTCTTTCACCTTGAGCGGTTTCTTGGCGGTGGCGTTCTTGTAGGCATACCACGCGAGTTGCAGACCACCGTGGTCGGCGAGGTTTTCGCCGAGCGTCAGGCGACCGTTGGCTTGCAGACCGGGCAACACTTCGATGGCCGAGAAGAAGCGGTCGTACATATCGGCACGCTCGTTGAAGCCCTCGGCATCGGCGGCTGTCCACCAGTCGTGCATATTGCCGTCAGCATCGAACTGGCGACCTTGGTCGTCGAATCCGTGGGTCATTTCGTGACCGATGACCACGCCAATGGCACCGTAGTTAAAGGCTTCGTCGGCCTTCGGGTCGAAGAACGGATATTGCAGGATGCCTGCGGGGAAGCAGATTTCGTTGGTGGTCGGGTTGTAGTAGGCGTTCACGGTCTGCGGTGTCATATACCATTCGTCGCGATCGACGGGCTTTCCAGCCTTTTCGTCGATGTGCTTCTGATGACGCCAAGCGCGAACGGCCTGCATATTCTCATAGAACGACTTCGACGGGTCGATTTGCAGTTTGGAATAGTCGGTCCACTTGTCGGGATAGCCGATTTTCACGTAGAAAGTCGAAAGTTTCTTGTGGGCGTTCTGCTTCGTTTCGTTGCTCATCCATTTCTGCGCGTCGATGCGCTCGCCGAGGGCGATTTGTAGGTTTTTCACGAGTGTTTCCATCTGCTTTTTCGAGGTGGCAGGGAAATAGCGGTCGCAATACATTTTTCCGAGAGCCTCGCCCATGGCACTTTGCACTTGGTTCGTGGCGCGTTTCCAAAGCGGATAGTCTTCTTTGCGACCCGTCATCGTCTTGCCCCAGAAGTCGAAGTTGGCTTCGCGAATCTCGTCGGTCAGCACACCCGAAGCGCCCGAAATCACATCCCACTGCATATAGGCGCGCAGGTCGTCGGCGGTCATTGCGGCGATGAGTTTATCGACACCTTCCATGAATTTCGGTTGTCCGACGATGATTTCCTGAATGAATTCGCTCTTGACACCCTCGGCATTCGACATTTTCTCGAACATAATGTTCGGACAGAGCGCATCCAACTCCTTGAGCGTCATTTTGTTATAGTTGGCTTGCGGGTCGCGAAGTTCGGTGCGACTCTTCGAAATCAGCGCTAGCGAGGTCTCGAAACGGAACACGGCGTCGCGCTTCGCCTCGGCCTGTGCCTTCGTGAATCCGAAGAGTTGGAACATCCGTGCCACGTGCTCCTTGTAAGCCTCACGGATTTTCACCGTTGCCTCGTCGTTGTTCAGATAATAGTCTTTCTGACCGAGCGAGAGGCCGCCCTGACTGATGTTCATAATGTTCATCGTCACGTTCTTCTCGTCGGCTCCGAAACCCGAACTGAAAGGTACTCCATAGCCGTTCATGGCGTATTTCAGTTGGATTTTCTGCAAGTCGTCCTTCGTCTTGGCGGCTTCCATCTCGTCGAGCAGCGGTTTTACGGGTGCGATGCCCTCGCGGTTGCGGCGGTCGGCATCCATCGCGAGTTTGTAGAAATCAGAGAGTTTGCGCTCGGTCGTACCCTCGGCGAAAGTCTTCTTCTGAAGTTCGTCGAGAATCGAGTTGATGCGCTTGTTGTTGTCCTCCTGCAACTGGTCGAAACTGCCGAAACGCGAGTAGGCAGCGGGCAGCGGATTGTTTTTCTGCCATCCTCCTGTTGCAAACATGTAGAAGTCCTCTGCGGGCTTCACGGTCTTGTCAAGATTTTCCATCTTGAGGCCCGATTTCTGTGCCATTCCTGCCATCGGCAGTGCTGCGAGCATAGCCATCGGAATCATTTTACTCATTTTCATTTTTTCTAATAGTTTTATGGTTTAGTTATTAAAAAATTATCTTCAATGCTGCAAAGTTACTTTTTTTTATCTATAAATCAGCACAATTCGTCATTTTTTCTGATTTTTTATCAAAAAAACTTCCGCCACACATCGCAAGATGCACGGCGGAACTTTCAAAGAGAGAATTTTCTTTCAACTTTCATTCCTCGTTTTTCATCTTTTTCTGCAATTTCATTTCAACGAGGAACGACACGAGCAGACCGAGGCCGACACCGAAGGCGAGGAGAATCCAGAAATAAATTCCTTTAGAGCCGTTCAGCGGCAAACCGAGCAAGATGCTTGCGATTGCGCCAAAGCCGAGGCCGATGAGGGCGCACGCACCGCGAAGTGTCCCGAAATTGCCCGCCTTTTTGTCGGGCTCGGCGATGAGTGCCTTTGCCGTTTCGAGGTCGGTTTGGTTTTCGATGATGAGCCGACGAAGTTCGGTCTCGTTTTGATTTTTGCGAATCGAGGAAATGAATCCTCCGATGATGGCCACGATGGGGATTCCCAAGGTAAGGATAATGGCCATAAGTCCTTCAAGCTCTACTGAATGCATAATTCTTAATTTTTAAAAAGTTGATTATTTTTTTTGTAAACTCACTATTAAGACCACCGACTTGACGAATTATTACACTTGCTGCCAAGAAAATTTTTCGATGGCGCGAAAAAAGGCGTAAATCATCGTGGCGACGGGGAAGACAAGGCAGAGATAGACCCAGTTTCCCAAAGAAATTTGCGAGTCGAACAGCGTGAACTGCAACTGAAGGCTTCCTCGGCTGACGATACTCCAGAGCAGCCAGCCAAACACGAGCATCACCATCGGCAGACCGAAACTGAAGGCGACCATCCTCGCCCATTGGTGCAGGCGACGGCGGCGGGTCGCACGACGCAGTTCCTTCATCACCGAAACGCTGATGTCCTCGGCGATTTTCTTCCTCTCAAACGACTGGCGGATGAGCGCGTCGAGCCCCTCTTCCGTCAAATGATTCCTGGTTTCCATATCCTTATCCATTTCCATTACTCATTTCTCATTATTCATTACTCATTACTCATTATTCATCATTTCCGAGCCGTTTTCTCAACCGTTCGCGGATTCGATGCAACCGAACCAGCACATTCGACTGCGAAAGTCCCGTCTGACGGGCGATTTCGTCGGTTTTACGCTGTTCGTAGTAATACATTCTGACGATTTCACCATCGGGCTCGCCGAGTTCGCCGATGGCCTGCTCGACGCGCTGCAGAAGTCGTTCGCGGTGTTCGTCGTAGTCGTTTTCCTCGACGCTCAGACTGCGGTTTCGCCGTTCTCGCTCGAGTTCGTTCAAAGCCGTGTGCATCGCAATGCTCACGAGCCACGGACCCAGTTTGTCGCTGCGCCAGTAAGCCAAGCGCTCGTAAGCCTTGATGAAGGTCTGCTGCGCCACGTCTTTCGCCAAGTCTTCGCGCTTGACGATGCCGAGGGCTTTCGAGAAAACCATTCCCGAATAGCGGCTCACAATTTCGGAAAAACTCCGCTGACTGTCGCCTTGCAAAACTTCGCTGACCAGTTCTTTGTCCGTCATTTCTGCTAATAAGACCACCGACTTGACAAATTATTACACTTTTCGGACGAAAATTTTCGAAAATCGACGAAATCTTTTACGGAACCCGACGAAAAAAGAGTTTTTTCTGGGAAAATCGACCTTATTTGACGACAAATTTCCGTCCATTGCTAATGTAAATTCCTTTCTGAAGCGTGTCGTTTTCCGACATTTTCCTGCCCAGCAAATCGTAGATTCGACCGTCGTTGAACGACTGCGCGACGTCATCTGCCTCGAAATTTTCGATGCCCGAAACGATTTTCTTCTTCTGATAGACGCGGATGTAGTCGAACAGCGTTTCGTAGGTGAATTCCGTGTCGGCGTTGGCTGCCCACGAACCGTTGCCCACGCTCTGGTTGAGAATCAGGTAGAACGGCGCCGTGAACGGCCACTGACCGTTGTTCAAGGCGTTTTTGTCAGAAGATTTCGCGTAGCGCCCCACTTCACGACCGTCCACCGTCCAAATCAGCAGGTCTTTCTCCCAAATCAGGCCATAGACGTGCCAGTTTTCGACATCCATCCACTCGCTGAACGACGACTGCGGGTTGTTTTTGTTGCCCAATGTCCACGTCCAGTGTGTGTGAACGGTGTGATATGCCTTGTTTTCGGTGTCTATGCTCTCGAAAATGTCGATTTCGCCTGCTTTCGGCCACCCATCGCAGGGCGGTTGCGGCATCATCCAAGCCGCAGGGAAATTGCCTCGGTGGTTGGTGGTTTTCAGGCGCACTTCCACCTTTCCGTAGGTGAACGAGAATTTGTCTCGTGTCTCCTTCGCGCCGGTAATCATCGGGACATTGTCGGTCGAGGTGTCGGGGTTCGGAATCGCCCGACAGACCAATGCGCCGTCGCGAATGAAAGCCACCTCGGGACGGTCGCTAATCCAGCGGTTCCACGTCGAACCGTAGCGCGTCGAGGTGCGCCATTTCTTCGGGTCGGGCTGCGAGCCGTCGGGCTGGTTGAACTCGTCGTTGAAGATGAGTTTGTAGGCTTGCGTAACGCCGCCTTCGGGGTCGGGTTCAAACTCCGCCGTGATGAGCATATCGCCATCGAGGAGTGCCCCTTCGAGCGTGACAAGGCCGTCTTGCACCGTGCTAATATCAATCGTTTCATCGGCATATTGCGCCACGTGGTTCACAATGCTATCTGCCGACAAATTGCCGTGTCGCACGGTCAATCGCTTCAGACGGTTGCCAAGGTCGGGCGTGACGATCAGCGGAAGTTCTTTTCCTATCGTCCAAGTGACGCCGTCGGCCAACCGACCGTCGAAAATCCGAACCACGCCACCGTTTGTAACCGTTGAGATGTGGACTTCCTCGTTGTCATAAATTCGCAGCCGCACATCGACGATGGCACCACCGTTTTTAATGATGCTTTCCGCCTCATCGACGCGCCCGGCAGGGTCGAACGAGTCCCAATCGACTTTGTAGCGCATCATATAGTAGCCCGGTTCCATCGACGACGGAATGGTGAAGGCAGGCGGCGGAAGCGTCGAAAGGTGCACCTGTTGGCCTGCACTGTTGTAATAGTTGCCGTCGGCACGTTTCAAGGCAGAAAACGAAACGAGGTCGTTATCTTCCGACAATCTGCCCTGTCCGTCAGGCTCGCTCACGTCGAACTGACCGTTTCTGTTTTTGTCGATATAGACATAACTGTGCATCCAGTCCGTCGAAAAGCCAAGCGTCGGCAACACCGTCTCACCAGCCTTCGCCACGAGTGAGCGGCGCGTCATATCGCAATAAACCTTCGATTTGTCGGACACAGTTGCTTTGTTTTCGCCCAACCCAACGCTGTTCAACACACGCTCTGAATAGGTGCGCTCCTGATTTTTGGGAAAGGCGACGGGATAGTCATTGCCGGCTTGCGAGGCAGCGAATCCTGCAACTGCCGTCAGCATCAAAAAAAAGGTTGATAAAGTCTTCATTTTGATTCAAATAGTTTGATTTCGACTGCAAAGGTAATCATTTTAAGGCAATTTCACCTCAAAAATCATATTTTTAAGAATTGAGTGCCTCCAATTCCTCGGAGAGCGTCATCCAGCGGTCGTTTTCCGCCTCGAGTTGGAGCATGATTTCAGCATATTCGTTGATGAGTTTCATGTCGGTGGCGTGCTCGGGCTGCATCAGAACCGCGTCCATCTCCTTGAGTTGGGCTTCCATCTGCGCAATCTTCTCCTCGCAGGCTTTCACGGCCTTTTCGGCTTTTTTGTACTTTCGCTGCTGTTCTTTTTGGTCGGCGTAGGAGGCTTTTAAGGTGTTGGGTGATGGTTGTTGGGTGGTAGGTGATGGGTGGTGGGTGTTGGGGGAGGCTTTTGTCAATGCAAGGCGTTCGTCGATGGTCATGGTATCTTTCGACCCTCCCCCTTCGGGGGGGAGCAGGTGGGGGGCTCGTAGCCAATCGTAAATACCACCGAGATGCTCGCGGACGCGACCGCCCCCGAACTCATAGACTTTCGTGACAAGACCGTCGAGGAATTCGCGGTCGTGGCTGACGATGATGGCGGTGCCGTCGAAGGCACGAATGGCTTCTTTCAACACGTCTTTCGACTGCATATCGAGGTGGTTCGTCGGCTCGTCGAGAATGAGCAGGTTCACGGGTTCCAACAGCAGGCGAATCATCGCCAACCGACTGCGCTCACCGCCCGACAGCACTTTTACCTTTTTGTCCGACTCCTCGCCACCGAACATAAACGCACCGAGAATGTCGTTGATGCGCAAGCGGATTTCGCCGCGTGCCACTCGGTCGATGGTCTCGAAGACGGTGAGCGATTCGTCGAGCAACTGCGCCTGATTCTGGGCGAAGTAGCCGATTTGCACGTTGTGGCCGATTTTCAGATTTCCCTCGAACGGAATCTCGCCCATGATACACTTCACAAGCGTGGTTTTTCCCTCACCGTTCTTGCCGACGAATGCCACTTTTTCGCCGCGTTTAAGGGTGAAATTGACGTTGGAAAAGACTAAATGAAGCCCCTCTCCAACCTCTCCCCCGTAGGGAGAGGCTTTTAAAGAATGAATTATTTGATTGAGGACATTGTCTATTTCAAAAAGAACTTGACGATTGGTAAATCGAAGGACATTGAATCCCACTTTATTTAAAAAATCTGTACGAATTTGGTCTATGCGTTTTTGTTCGTCATAATTGTGGTATTCTCCATCAACTTCAACAACAAGACGATGAGAAAGGCATATAAAATCGGCAATATAATCACCAATGATGTGCTGTCGCCTAAATTTTACGCCTAACTGTTTGCCTCGTAATTGTTCCCAAAGGACTCTTTCTGCATCTGTCATATCGTGCCTGTTCTGCAAAGAAAAATCCTTTAAAAGCATATATAAATCGGGATGAGCCGTTCTGTACCGATTGATTTTCTTTTCCTCAAGGGTAATATCATACCCTCCCCCTTCGGGGGGGAGTTGGTGGGGGGCTGGATATTCTTTTTTTACATCTTCCGCTATGACCGGATAATCCCCACTTCGCAGACACGGCGGAAATTTCAGGCGAAGTTTCGAGTGATCGACCTCGTCGATTTCGATGGGCACGATTTTCTCCAACTGCTTGATTTTCTGCTGCACCTGCACGGCCTTTGTCGCCTGATAGCGGAAACGGTTGATGAACGCCTGCATATCGGCGATTTCCTTCTGTTGGTTCTCGTATGCGCGGAGTTGCTGTTCGCGACGCTCTTTCCGAAGTTCGACATATTCGCTGTATTTCACGCGATAATCGACAATCTGACCGCACGAAATTTCCAGCGTGCGATTCGTGACATTGTTGATGAAAGCACGGTCGTGGCTGACGAGAATCACCGCCGAGCCGCTCGTCGCCAAAAACTGCTCCAACCACTGAATCGACTCGATGTCGAGGTGGTTCGTCGGCTCGTCGAGCAGCAACACGTCGGGACGGCGCAGCAGAATCTTCGCCAACTCGATGCGCATACGCCAACCGCCCGAAAATTCACTCGTCGGACGCTCGAAATCCGTGCGCAAAAAACCCAGTCCGAGCAGCGTGCGTTCGATTTCCGCCTCGTAGTTCTCGCCGCCGAGCATCAGGTAGCGCTCGTGCTCCTGCGTGAACCGCTCCACCAACGCCATATATTCGTCGCTCTCGTAGTCGGTTCGCTCGGCCAGTTCGCGCTCCATACGGTCGATTTTCGCCTTCAGGCGCGTCGAGTCGGCGAAAGCCTTGCGCGTCTCCTCGGTGACGGTCGTCGAGTCGGCCAACTGCATCACCTGCGGCAGATAGCCCACCGTCGTGTCCGTCGGAATGTTCACCACGCCACCCGTCGGCTGCTGCTGTCCGCACAGGATTTTCAGCAACGTCGATTTCCCGGCACCGTTCTTGCCCACAAGCGCAATGCGGTCGCGGTCGTTCACCACGAAGTTCGCCCCGCTAAACAACGGCTTCACGCCAAATTCCACTTTCAGATTTTCTACGGATATCATCGGAATTTACTTGATTCTGTTTGCAAAGTTACATTTTTTTGGGAAAACATCAAAAAACTATCTTATATTTTTCAACCATTTGTTTGGTCATATCACAAAAAATTATTATCTTTGCGGACTACAAGAAGAGCGTTATCTACGAAGCCGTAACAGGTAAAACAGAAATTAAAGGATAAAAAAGTATGTATATACCGCCATTTAACATCACAGAGAAGATTCTTCACCAGATTTCAGAGATTTCTGAACAAGTGGGAAGCCTAAACTCACGCATAGGAAACGACGTACCTTCTCCTATGCTGCGAAAGAAAAACCAAATAAGGACTATCCATTCGTCGCTGGCCATTGAGAATAATACACTTTCTCTGAAGCAGGTGACGGACATTATCGACGGCAAACATGTGTTGGGTGCTCCCGATGAGATACAGGAGGTGAAGAATGCGATTGAGGCTTACCGCCTGATGCCTCAGTTGGATGCTTTCAAAGAGAAAGACCTGCTGAAGGCTCATGGTCTGATGATGAGCCAATTGGTGCGAAACGCTGGACACTATCGGCAAGAGGGTGTCGGGGTGTTCGATGGCAATGGCAACTGCCAGCACATGGCTCCGCCGCCTAACCGCGTACCAGAACTGATGGGCGACTTGTTCCATTGGGTGAAGACCTGCAAGACACATCCGCTGGTTTATTCGTGCGTGTTCCACTATGAGTTCGAGTTTATCCATCCTTTCATAGACGGCAACGGACGCATGGGCCGCTATTGGCAGACGATGCTGCTGAGTCGTTGGAAGGGCATCTTCTCGTGGATTCCTGTTGAAACCATCGTGAAAGAGCATCAGCAAGAGTATTATAGCGTTATAGCCAAATGTGATGCAGCTGGCGAAAGCACATTATTTATAGAATTCATGCTTCAATGCCTGCTGGAAGCAATGGAAAACTACGAAGAGGAAGAAGAGGAAGAAGCGAAAGTGCAGGATAAAATACAGGATAAAGTGCAGGATAAATTCCCGGAACTGTCACAATCTGCACGGGACGTAATCGAAATAATACATCAAAGACCAAAAGCCACTGTTAATGACATCTGCAACCAACTTAATCTGAAAGACCGACAGGTTTACAAGCATATAGCAACTTTGAAATCGGTTGGTTTGCTTGTCCGAGTGGGCAGCAACAAAACGGGATATTGGAAAGTAAACATTGAACTGTAAGAATATCAAGTTACGAAACGATTGGAAGAGCGTGTTAATACAAATCACAATCAGCGAGACAGCTTTGCACAAATTGATTGAAAAGATTCATCCGACGCCATCGGATGAATTGATAATTTCAGCGACGCTGTCGCATAATTTTATAATGTCTGTAATAATACACTATTTTTTTCCTTTTACCAAATGCGAGTTGTTTTCTTTCAACTAAAAGAAAACAACAGAAAAAACATATTTTTCAACCAACTGTTTGGTCAAATCACAAAAAATCATTATCTTTGCAAAATTGTTATGTAACATAAACGATAGCGAACATACAGTTCGGAGTTGTTGATTAACTTTACAGAAAAAACAAATATGAGCATCAACGAATTACAACAGCAAACTACAGTCAACGTTCAAGAGAAAGCCAACCTGATTTGGGCGATTGCCGACAAACTGGTGGGCGTATATAAGCCCCACGAATATGGTAATGTAATCCTGCCGATGTGCGTGGTAAAGCGTTTCGAGGACACGCTGGCACCAACCAAGCAGAAGGTGCTCGACATGAACCGCCAACTTGACGAGGACGGCATCACCGTGAAGCAGGGATTCCTGGAGAAAGCTGCCGGGCAGAAGTTCTATAACCTCTCGCCCTTCACCTTCGAGACGTTGCTCAGCGACCCCGAGAATATCCGTGAGAACTTTGAGTCGTATTTGAACCACTTCTCTGAGAACGTCATTGATGTGATTCACCGCATGAAATTCCAGCAGGAAATTGAGACAATGGCTGAAAACGGCCTGCTCTATCTGGTCATCAAAGAGTTCTGTACGGAGAAGGCTTACCTCGGTGCCGATAAGGTGAGTTCGGTAGATATGGGCTACATTTTTGAGGAACTGGTGCGCAAGTTCTCGGAAAGTTACGACGAACATGCCGGAGCACACTTTACCGCCCGCGACATCATCAATCTGATGACGGAACTGCTCGTTGGCGAAGACGAGGAACGATTAGAGGACGAGGGTATCACAGCCACTATCTATGACATGGCGATGGGTACCAGTCAGATGCTGGGCTGTATGAGCGACCGCCTCTTGGACATTGACCCCGATGCTGACATCACCACCTATGGACAGGAGCTGAACGAGCAGACCTTTGCCATTGCGAAAGCCGACACGCTCATCAAGGGTGGCAACGCTGACAATATGCGGCAGGGCGACACCTTGGGCGATGACAAGTTTGAGGGCTATAAGTTCGACTATATCATTTCCAATCCTCCTTTCGGTATTGAGTGGAAGACGAGCAAGGCGGCTGTCGAGGCCGAGAACAAGAAAGGTGCTGCAGGTCGCTTCGAACCAGGTTTGCCTGCTATTGGCGATGGTCAGCAGCTGTTCTTGCTTAATGGTGTGGCAAAACTGAAGGACACAGGTCGTATGGCCATCATTCAGAATGGCTCGCCGCTGTTCAAGGGTGACGCAGGAAGTGGCGAGAGCAACATTCGTGGCTATCTCTTGGAGAACGACTGGCTGGAGGCCATCGTACAATTACCCAACGACCTTTTCTATAACACAGGTATTGCCACCTATATTTGGGTTATCACGCGAAACAAATCGGCTGAGCGTCGGGGCAAAGTACAGCTTATCGATGCGAGCCAATGCTATGAGAAACGTCGCAAGCCACTTGGCAATAAGCGCGTTGAAATAACCGAAACGGCTCGCCAACTCGTGATGCAGGCCTACCACGACTTCACCGACGGTGTGCAGACAACGACTGCTGCCGACGGAACAGAGATTCGTGTGGAAAGCAAAGTGCGCGAAAACGACTACTTCAAATACAGCAAGTTGTTCATCATGAATCCTGAGCGCGATGCGGAAGGAAACGTGGTGAAAGACAAGAAAGGTAAGCCGGTCTTTGACAAGGCTCTTAACGATACAGAGATGATTCCCTGGTTGACGGATAAAGAGGAATACCTACAGAAAAATGTTGCTCCTTACTCGCCTGATTTCGTCGTTGACGAGAAGAAGACTAAGATTGGTTATGAGATCCCCTTCACCCGCGAGTTCTACAAATACACGCCGCTGAAACCTTCTGCTGACATCTTCGAGGAACTGAAAGCCCTCGAACAGCAGGAAGCAGAGATTATGAACAAGATATTGCACTAATATTTACAATGCGAAATCATTTCTATGCAATTTCGTCTGACAGCAGACGAAATCTGCTAAGATTAAGATTATGAGCAAAAATGTTGATTATGGCAAATAACGATATAGCACTACAAGGTCAGACATTTATCAACGATGTCAGAACAATTATAGAGCAAGGCCGGAAAGCAGCTTATGCAGCAGCAGGTCAGGCAGCAATAGCAACATTTTGGAATGTTGGACGAAGAATCGTTGAAGAGCAACAGGATGGCGAAAGCCGCGCTTCATACGGTAGCAGACTTATAAAGAATCTTTCAGAAGAACTGATGCCAGTTTATGGTCGGAGCTATAGCAAGCGAAATCTTGACTACTATAAGAAATTCTATTTGCTTTTTCCTGATATAGAGATTGTGAACACGCGTGTTCACAATCTGGAGTGGTCACACTTTCGTAGGGTGCTGTCTGTTACTGATCCGCAGGCTCGCTTATGGTATTTGGAAAGCGCATCAGAAAACATGTGGAGCGTGAGAGACCTTGACCGCAACATTGCTACGCAATATTACGAGCGTCGATTGGCAGCACAACTACCCGCCAACACCACTGTTCTCCCAAAGGTTCAGAAGGCAGACCCGCTGGAGTATATCAAGAATCCCGTTGTTGCAGAGTTCATGGGGTTCCATCGTCATTCCAGTTATTCAGAGTCCGAACTTGAACAAGCACTCATTGACAATTTGGAAAAGTTTATTATGGAACTCGGGCGTGGTTTCGCGTTCGTGGAGCGCCAGCAGCATATCGTTACTGACACAGATGATTTTTATATCGACTTGGTGTTCTATAATTTCAAGATGAAACGATTCGTCATTTTCGAATTGAAGACTCACCGCCTAACCCATCAAGACATCGGACAGCTTGATATGTATGTGCGCATGTATGACGACCTGATGCGCAGCGAAGATGACCTGCCAACCATTGGAGTACTGCTCTGTACTGATACAGACAAGACCATCGCACGCTATTCCGTGCTACACGACAGTGACCAACTCTATGCTGCAAAGTATATGACTTATATGCCGACGGAAGAGGAATTGAGCCGCGAGATTGAGCAACAGAAACAGTTCTTCATGGAACAACAAAAGAACAAGGAGGACGAAGAATGAGACAGATGAAAGACAGCGGAATTAGTTGGGTTGGAAAGATTCCTGAAACTTGGGATGTTCTTAGAAATAAAAACACCTTCATTTGTAGTAAAGATTATATAGGAGAAAAATCCTCTTCTACACAGTTGTTGTCTCTTACTACAAAAGGAATCCGTACAATCAATGTAGGGGAAACTTCTGGAAAAGTACCTGATTCTTATGACACATATCAAGTAGTGAAACCTAATACCTAAAACAAGAAAATCAAGAGAATTAAAAAGACAACAAAAGAATATAGAGCCTTAGTAATAAGCGTGTTATGTAAATACAACAAATTCCTTTCGTTTCCTTAAAAATCCTTATAATTACCACTTTTTGTTACTCATATTTGCGACATTTGAATTATTTTTGTTACCTTTGCACTCGATTTCTGATCATCTTCATTTGAAATGAGTATGGGTAAAGAAAGGAAATACAGTAAAGAGCCTGTTAAATTGTGCCTGAGAAGCCGTAAAGACGGACATCAGGTCATTTATCTGGAAATCTATATTGAAGGCAAGCGCACTTATGAGCGTTTGCCCGACTTGGTGTTGATTCCTGAAACCGACCAGAAGTCGATAAAGAAGAACGATGCGACACTCAAAAAGGCAGAAGTGATATGCCGTAAGAGAAATCGGCAACTAAAGAAGGAGCTGCCCAACAACAAGTATGTCCAGAGCCAAGAAGCGGAAGCGCCACAGCTCACCTTATTTAATTGGATTGACAAGTATCGTGAAATCCAAGAAAACCGAGGCGTTCGCAATCTCTCTATCATAAAGCGCCTCAGAAAGCTACTCAAACTTTTCCATGATGACCTTCCTTTGACTGATGTTGACAAAAAGTTCTGTCTCGACTTCATCAACTTCCTAAAGAATGACTATAAGACGAAGTTCGGTAATCCTATCAGTTCCAAGTCGGGGTTTAACATAGTCAGCGAACTAAGCACCGCAATGAACACGGCTATTCGCGAAGGACAGATACAGTCAAATCCGGTCAGCAAGCTTACACCGACAGAGAAGTTCCTGCCCAGGGAACAAGTCCGCGAATACCTTACCATTGACGAGTTGAAGATGCTCATTCAAACTCCCTGCAAATGCAAAATCGTCAAGAACGCTTTCCTTTTTGCGTGTAATTGTGGACTACGCCGTAGCGATGTACTCGCCCTGAAATGGTCTGATATAACCATTGATAACGATGTGTGGAGAGTCGGAACACGCATGATAAAGACAGAAAAGCTTGTCTATGTTCCCCTGCCACTCCAGGCTCGCAGATGGATGCCACCAAGACCTACAGAGCCTGAGAAACTGAACGACAAGGTCTTTCAGAAACTCGATGTCTCCAAGATACAAGAACATCTGAAGCCTTGGGCAGAATCGGCTGGCATTACAGGAAAGAACGTCTCCTTCCATGTTTCCCGGCACACTTACGCCACGATGCTTCTTACATTGGGTGCTGACCTTTACACCGTAAGCAAACTACTGGGGCATACATCCGTCCGTCACACACAGCGATATGCAAAAATCATCAACAAGACAATAGATGATTCCATAGAACTAATTGACAAAAACTTATAACAGATATGGCACGAAAGACATCCGCAAAGAACACCAAGGAGCCTGTAAGACTCCGGGAGAAAGAACTTGCCAATGGTGTGCGCTCTCTCTATCTCGACATCTATGTGAACGGCAAGCGCAGTTATGAGTTCCTGAAGCTCTACCTCATTCCAGAGACCAATCCTCAGGCAAAGGTACAGAATGAAAACACCATGCGCGCAGCCAACACCATCAAGCTCAACCGTATTCTTGAAATCACCAACAACAAGGCAGGATTGAAGAATACATCCATCCGGGCCAAGATGCTGCTGAAGGACTGGATGGAGACATTCCGTCAGGCACAGGAGCAGAAAGGGGTCAAAGACCAGAAACTCATTCACAATACCGTTCATGCGCTCACTGCCTACAATATCAATGTTGCCATGAGGGATGTGAATCGGGACTATATCATAGGGCTGACCAACTTCCTTCGCAATGACTATCGGTCTCCAAGAGGAAAAAAGCTAAAGGACTAT
>Ga0256404_1007857_pt1 | contig 16514 bp, 14 predicted proteins | sample RumenRJG_01DNA_FD_185990 | JGI IMG/M metagenome (GOLD analysis project Ga0256404, IMG submission 185990) | Bovine rumen microbial communities from Lethbridge, Alberta, Canada - RJG_01 | ecosystem: Host-associated > Mammals > Digestive system > Stomach > Rumen | place: Canada: Alberta | collected...
GTAACAGTTTCCCATCTTTTCTTGAATGTAAGCCCCACCTATTTTTCCCACCTAAGGAATTTTATCTTATTTGGAATTCTTTAAATAGAGGGGCTTAAGTTGATGATGTTAAGCATGCTAGCATGCGTTTTCGACAAGCCGTTTTCACGACTGGAAGTCGTTTTTTTTTGATATAGCCAATGAACTTCAAAACTCGAATTTAGGGCTAGTTAGTCAACAAATAAGAATCGTATGAATTATAAATGTAAACCATAATTATAGTTTATAAGTTGACAATCTTCTTTCAACTTCCTATAATTTTCAAAAATTCATCAGAGGGCATCTGTGTTCAGCATAAAAATGCGCTCAAGTCTGGGCGGAAAAAACGGTGTCGGCGGAAAGCACATTTCAGGAGCCGAGCGGATTGTAAAATCTTGTGATGTAGAAAAAACAGTTTCATCTCTTTTGAAGAGGGCAAGGAATCACGAGCGGGGAAAAGCAGATTTCATCAACTTAAAAATTCAGGAAGTAAACGAAAACGAGGCTGTCAGAGTTCCGCTTTTAAAAATCACTTCAAAAAAAACTTCATCAAAATCAGAAGGAAGGTCTTTTGCAAAGTCCGAGCTTTTAAGAATCGGTGTCTCAGAAAACGCCGTAAAAAATGCCTTTGAGGCCCTTGAAAGCCTTTCCGACTCCATGCGGGGAGCAATTGTCCTTGATGCAGATTCTGGCGAACGGCTCGACAGCTTTGGAATGAGGGGGGTGCGCTGCTCAAACATGGATGTTGCCGACAAAGACGAATACGAAAAAAAACTTTCCGAGCTGAATATGGCCGGTGAACATGCGCGCGAAGCTCTTGTACTTGCTTCAAAAGTTGCACATGCAAAAGGCGCTCTTGCTGAGCTTTGCTGGTCAGACGATCCGAATTATGTTACGGGTTATGTCGCTTCTCCAAAATTCGGCTACACAAGAATTTCTGTCATGAAGGATTTAGGAGATTATGTTGGCGGCCGTGTCTTTTTTGTGCGACTTCCGATTGATTTGGATTCTTACATTGACTATTTACAAAATCAAGTTGTGCTGGTGGAAGTATGAGCAAGAATTTATTCATCACAGGAACAGGAACTGATATTGGAAAAACCTTTGTCTCTGCCCTGATTGTAAAAAAACTTTTTGAAAAAGCAAAATCCGGCTACTTTAAGGCAGCCATGAGCGGAAACGAGCGTGCAAGCGACGGCTCTTTGATTCCGGGCGATGCAAGATTCGTAAAAGAAACGGCAAAAATCAGCCAGAGCCTTGAATCAATGTGCCCTTATGTCTACGAAAATGCTTATTCTCCCCACCTTGCATCCAGAATCGAAGGAAACCCCGTGAATCTTGATGTCGTAAAAAAGAATTTTCTTTCTTTGCAGGGCCAGTTTGATTTTCTTACTGTGGAAGGAAGCGGCGGAATCTTGTGCCCGATTGATTTTGATAAAAGTGGCATCCGAAAAGCAATTTTTCTTGAAGACGTGATTTCTTCCCTCAATCTGGATTCTGTAATCGTTGCGGACGCGGGGCTTGGAACGATAAATTCCCTTGTCCTCACAGTCCGCTACATGGAATCAAAAAATCTTGGAATCAAAGGAATGATTTTCAATCGCTTTCATCCCGGAAACATCATGGAAGAAGACAACATCTTCATGTGCGAAAAACTCACCGGGCTAAAAACTCTGGCTTGCGTGAAGGCTGGGGACGAGAATCTCGACATCGACTTTGAAACTTTAAGCGGGCTTTACAAATGAAAATCTCTGAAATCAAAAATGCGCTCAATCTAATAGAAGAAAACAAAAATCTCCGCAGCGTAAAAGACTTCCGCATGATTTCGGCAACAAAGGCCGTGGACGAAAATCAGAAAGAATACACAGTTTTTTCATCGAACAATTATCTTGGCCTTACCCATGAAAAAAGCGTGATTGAAGCGGGAAAGTCCGCCCTTGCCTTTGGAAGTAGCTCCACCGGCTCGCGTCTTACAAGCGGCTCTTCATTTGAGCTTTCACTTCTTGAGAAAAATCTTGCGGATTTTAAAGGATGCGAAGACGCCCTTGTTTTTAACACCGGTTACATGACGAATCTGGGCGTTTTGTATGCCCTTGCTGACAAAAAAAGCGTTATTTTTTCCGATGAGCTGAACCATGCTTCGATTATCGACGGATGCAGAATCAGCGGGGCAAAAGTTCTGGTCTACAGGCACAACGACATGAATGACCTTGAAAGACTTCTGGCGGGGCTAGGAATCCCGGATAGCTTTCAGATTTTTGTCGTCTCTGACGGGGTTTTCAGCATGGACGGCGATATTGTGAACCTTCCGGCCCTTCTCGAATTAAAAGCAAAATACAATTTCTGCCTGATTATTGACGATGCCCATGCGCTTGGAGTAATCGGCGAAAAAGGTCACGGAACTGCCGAGTATTATGGACTTGACGGAAAATCGTGCGGAATTGACATTCAGATTGGAACTTTGAGCAAGGCTCTGGCAGCGGAAGGAGGCTATGTATCTTCCTCAAAAGAAATCTGCGACTATTTACGAAACAAAGCCCGCCCCTTTATTTTTTCAACGGCACTTCCTCCAAGCGTGGCCGCAAGCGCAAACGAAGCCTTAAATCTTTTGAAAACGAACGGAAAATCTCTGGTCGAAAAACTGAACTTCAACGCAAGACTCATGCGCAATCTTCTTGAAGAGGCAGACCTTCCGCTTGTCAAAGGCACCACTCCTATAATTCCGATTGTTCTTGGAGAAACAGAAAAAGCCCTGCTTTTTTCTAACGAATGCCTTAAAAACGGAATCCTTCTTTCTGCAATCAGGCCGCCTTCAGTGCCGGAGGGAACATCCCGAATCCGCCTTACTGTCACGGCAGCCCACACCGAAAGCGAAATCAGAGACTGCGCAAAAATAATTTCAGAACTTTGGAGAAAACTATGATTTGGTATCCTTACGCCCAGATGAAAACTCTCAAAACGCCTTACAAAGTCATTGATGCCCAGGGCGTTTACTTACAGACTCAGGACAAAAAACTGATTGACTCGATTTCCTCATGGTGGTGCATGATTCACGGCTACAAAAATCCTGAGCTGAACGAGGCGATGAAAGAGCAGATTGACAGGTTTTCCCACTGTATGCTTGCCGGGCTCGCTCACGAAAGCGTGGAAAAACTCTCTGAAAAACTTGAATCTTATCTTCCCGGCGACCTTAACTACTACTTTTTTTCTGATTCAGGAAGCGTCGGCGTGGAAGTTGCCCTCAAAATGGCTTTTCAGTTCAACAAAAACCGCGGCTCTAAGCGAAAGAAAATCTTCTCCCTCAAAAATGCCTATCACGGAGACACATTCATGACCATGGCAGTGGGCGATGACGAAGATTATCACGCAGCCTTTCCAAAAAATCCCGATGTGATTCACATTCCGACCAACATCGAAGACCTTGAAAAGACTTTTTCTGCTTTCGGCGAAGACGCAATCTGCTTTATCGTGGAGCCGCTTTTGCAGGGAGCGGGCGGATTCCGCATGTACGACATTTCCTTCCTCAAAAAAGCCCGCGAACTGTGCGACAAATACGATGTTGTGCTGATTTTTGACGAGGTTGCCACAGGTTTTGGCCGCACAGGAAACCGCTTCGTCTCGGATTTGGTTTTGCCGGACATCCTTGTTCTTGGGAAAGCCCTCACAGGCGGCTACATCGGCCACGCCCTCACTGCGACAAACAAAAAGATTTTTGACGGATTTTACGGAGACGAGCAGAGGCTTGCTTTCATGCACGGACCTACCTTCATGGGGAACCCGGTTGCCTGTTCCCTTGCACTAAAATCAATCGAAATCTTTGAGCGTGAAAATTACATCCAGAAAATCAAAAAGATAGAAGAAATCGCAAAAAGGGAACTTCTGGGCTTTGAAGACGAGCGCATAAAAGAAATCCGCGTGATGGGCGGCTGTTTCTGCATCGAAGTAAAAGAAAGCGAGACAATCAAAGGCTTTACGGAATTCGCCTATGAGCGCGGAGTTTTTGCCCGGCCCTTCGTCCGCTACATTTACGGAATGGTTCCTTACATCATCACGGAAGAAGAGCTTGTCAAAATCACGGACACAATGAAAGCGTGGTTCAGATAAGGTATAAGGGCGTCCCCCGCCTGCCCTTCGACTGCGCTCAGGGAAGGCGGGTCGGCTGTTCCACCCTTCCGCTGACGCTCCATTGCTTCACTCCGTTCCGCAACTTCGGGGTTCCATAGCCTGACGCAGTAAAATTATTTTGACTGTATTCGAATTACTTCGCCTTTTCCTTCAAGCGTGATTTTTTCGCCCGGAAGCACGGCAAAGATTTCTTCGGCTTTGAAAGAATGTTCTGTTTTTGAGCCGTCTTTTGCTGTTGCGCGTATTGTGCCTTCTCCGCCAGAGATAAACACAAGTTCAGCTAGTTTTGAAGAAGGCGAGACCAAAAACGAATATCCGCCTTTTAACGGCTCTTTTTTGAGCGCAAAATACTTGCATTCAAATTCTTCGCCTAGCGGGGAAATTTTTTGCTTTTTTTCGTTTTTGATGACTTCAACGCCTTTTTCGATGTGGACTTCGCGCGGCCTGCCCCAGTCATAAAGCCTGTAAGTGATATTGCAGCTCTGCTGGACTTCGAGCAGTCTCAATCCGCCGCCGATTGCGTGCACCGTTCCCGATGGAATGAAAATAAAGTCGCCTTTTTTGACTTCAACACGGTCAAGGTGGCTTTCAAGAGAATTTGCCTTGATTGATTCGCGAAGTTCTTCCTTGCCGGGATTTCCTTTGAGACCGTAGACCAAGCTTGCTCCAGGCTCTGCGCTGAGCACGTACCAGCATTCGGTTTTGCCCCGTTCATTCTCGCCTTCAAGCCGCTTGGCATCTTCATCATCAGGATGTACCTGCACCGAAAGCGTGTCATTTGCCTGTATAACTTTGACGAGAAGAGGATAGTCTCCTGCAAGTTGTTTGAATTCGCTCTGGCATCCATCTGCATGAGTAGAAGCAATCCAGTCTTCATAGCCCCAGACTTTCTCAGAGCGAATAGGATTCAGTTTAAGCATAGTTTTTAAATTTCTCACAGAGGGCACAGAGGTCACAGAGATTTTTTATTAGCGTTTCCCAAAAGTTTTCTCTCTGTGCTCTCTAAAGCTCTGTGAGGAATTTTATTTCTCCCAAAGTTTTTCTGGATAGTAGCCTGATTCTATCTTTTTGGCTATTTCGTTCTTTACTACCTGCTTGTCTTCCGGGTAGGTCATGCCGAACCAGCTTTCATCGCTTGTGAAGACTTTGATTCTTCCTTCACCGTTTTTGATGATGTCGCTGGCAGCCACTGGAAGAAGAGCCTCTGCTTTTGGATCTGTGAGCTTGTTCTGTTTGAATTCTTCCCAGTATTTTTCGAACCGCTCGAATGCTTTTGGCGAGAATCCGAACAAATTCATGCTTACTGTTTCCTTGCCGGTCATTGAGATTTTTTGACCATCAAGCTCAGAAATGATTTCGTTGCCCTCAAAATGTTCGCCGGTATAATAGATTTTTGTGTTCTCGACGATTGATTTGAGATAGCCTGATTCGGTTTGTGCTACACCGCGGCTCACAGAACCGTTCCGGCTCATTGTGTTCCCAAGAATATAGCCTACCATTGCGTGCTCTGTGCAGTTGCTGTCGATAGAAGAAAGATAACCGCCCAAAGTCTCGAATGCGGCGCGACCATAATAGTCATCGGCATTGATTACGGCAAATGGCTCGTGAATTGCTTCTTTGGCACTCAAAACGGCGTGAATTGTTCCCCATGGTTTTGTTCGCTCAGCTGCCTTTTTCTGTTCATCTTCGGTCAAAAGGGCTGTCGGAGTCTGGAAAACATATTCAGCGTTAAAATTGCGTGCAACACGGTCAAAGAGTCGCTCTCGGAAATCTTTTTCAATGTCTTTGCGGATAATGTAAACGATTTTACCGAATCCACATTTTTTTGCGTCATAAGCGGCAAAGTCCAAAAGACATTCGCCATTCTTTCCTACGGAGTCAATCTGCTTGACTCCACCATAACGGCTACCCATTCCAGCCGCAAGTACAAGTAATGTTGGTTTCATAATTCCTATAATACTCCATCAACGGTGCTTTTTCAAGAATTCCATGAAGTCTTCTTCCCGGAGAGGTTTTGAATAGAAATAGCCCTGAACCTGATCGCATTTGATTTTTCGCAAGAAATCACGCTGCTCTTCCGTTTCGACTCCCTCGAAAATTGTCTCTTTTTTGAGATTTTTGCCCAGGCTGATCAGCGTTGCGATAAAATTTTCTGAGGTTGCGTCAAGACGGCCGTTCTCAGAATCGTTTGCAAAGAGGAATGAACGGTCAAATTTGAGGATGTTGACTGGAATTGTTGATAGCATGTTGAGTGAAGATTCTCCGGCACCAAAATCATCCATGGCAACCCTTAAACCTTCTTTTTGAAGCATGATCGTGATGTCCCGGAGAAGATTTTTGTCCAATGTTGCGCGTTCCAAAAGCTCTACTTCGATGAGGGTTGGTGAAATATCGTATTTTTTGAGAAGAGCCATGAATGAATGGACGAATTTTTCCGGCTTGTCGTGATTGCGGCTGACATTTACAGAAATCGGAACTGTCGGCTCATTGTTGTCCATGCATTTGCGGATAAATTTGAAAACCTGCTCGTAAACATAAAAATCAAGCTTGACGATGAAATTGTTGCGCTCAAACAGCGGCACGAACGAATTTGGCGGCATATAACCAAGCACCGGGCTTTGCCAGCGGACAAGTGCCTCTGCGCCGACAACTCTCTCGCTCTGCAAATCAATTTTTGGCTGGTACATGATGAAAAATTCTTTGTTCGCGAGCGCACTTTCCATGTGAGTTTCGATGAAATTTTCATTCTTTGACTTTTGGAGCAGCCTGTCATCGTAAATTGCAAATTGCTGGAGGGCGTTTTCCTTGATTGTGCTTTTTGCAAAACTAGCCCTTGTAATCAAAAGCTGAATTCCCTGAACTTCATCCTTCATGTTCGGAAGGTAGAATGACAGACCGAATTTTGGAATGAAAGGAATGTTTGCCTGTTTTGCTTTGTCAGTAATTAGCTTTAAATCCTTTTTGAAGTAATGCATGGCTTTGTGCACGGAAGTTATCTTGATAAGGAGGAAAAAATGATCCGCATAGCCTCGGCACAAAATTCCGTCATATCGATTTGTATTTTCGTAAAGCAATTTTGAGAACTGAAGAAGCATCTTGTTTGCCTGGTTCTCGCCGTAGTTCTGATTTATGAATTTAAAACCGCGGATGTCGCTTTCTATAAGAAGAAATTTTGCGTTTGAGTAGCGTTTTAAGAGTTTGTTTGCTTCTTTTTCGAAATAGCTTCGTACCCAGAGGTGCGTGAGTGCATCAATGTGTGTCGAAATAATCTGGTGCCGTTCTAAAATTCTGTGGATCCAGATTTCCAGCATGAGAATAAGCGAAAGTGTGACGACGATGATTTCGATGATAAAATTGTGATAAGATTTCTGCCGCTTTATGACATTTGTGAATTCTGTTTTGGGAACAGTGTAGCCGATTGTCCATGGTGCGCTGTCGATTTCTTTGTAAAAGATATATGCCGGCTCACCATCTGTTGTGATTGAGTCTTTTACATGAAATTCTCCGTTTGAGGTGCGCAGAATTGTATCGGAGTATTTATAAGGAGAATAAACCCAGCCTATCCATTTTTTATTGTAGTGAGAAATAATCCGCTTGTTTTCATCCCTGATTATGAATCTCGTACTTTCGCTTCGCTTGATTTCATCAAAATAACTTGACAGTTCGTTTAATGGACATGTCGCAAAAAGGACTCCGACAATCTCGGTTTTATTGTTGTAAACTGACCTTGCGAACATTATGCATGATTTGCCGTTGCTTCTTGATTCAAGGATATTGCTTACATAAAACTTTGTTTCGCCGGAAATTATCTTTTGATAATACTTGCGGTCAGTCACATCGTATTCTTCGTCGAATACATTCCAGCTGTTGCCATATTTGTCTGCATAGACGATATTGTCAAACGGCGGATTGATTTTATCGCGTTCATTCTGAAGAAATTTGCGGATTTCATTTGTGGAATAATCCCTGTAAGCGATTTTGGCATAAAAAATATCGAGGCGGGATTCGAGCTGCATTAATTTTGAATTGACGGCCAGAGCATAATCTTTGATTTGATCATCGCAATTGTCAATAATCGTAGACCGTACATTTTCCTGATTTTTTTTGAGAAGCGTGTTTGCAAGGATTAGGTTAAGGACAAGAATGATAAGCAGCGATATTGCAAAAGAGAAAATTCGCTCGATGTTAGTGTTTATATAAAATTTCTTTGTCATGACGAAAAGATTGTTAAAACAATCTAAATATAATTATAATCCTATATTAAAAAAAAACAAGAAAAATTAAAATAAAGTGAAGTGTAAAGTGATTTTTGACTCGTCATTATCCGGTATATTTCCAAAAACTCAAGAAAAATGTATAATAGCCCAGCGTTAGGGGGTGGAGCACCAGAGTTGCGTAACGAAGTGAAGCAATGAAGCGAAAGCGGAAGTGCGGAACACCCGACCCTAGCCTCGAGCACTTGTGCTGCGAAGGCTAGGGGAACGCCCAAGAGGATTTTTTATGAAGACTTTTCCATTAAACCACGATGATTTGGTAAAACTGACGGAACAATTTCCGACTCCGTTCTATTTGTACGACGAAAAGGCAATCCGAGAGAACATGCGCCGCTTCACCAAGGCTTTTTCTATTTTCCCGGTATTCCGCGAGTATTATGCCGTAAAAGCCTGCCCAAACCCATATATATTGAAAGTTTTGGCAAGTGAGGGCTGTGGTGCGGACTGTTCAAGCCTGCCGGAGCTCATGCTTTCTTCAATGAGCGGAATCAAAGGCAAGCACGTCATGTTCACATCGAACGAAACTCCTGCCAACGAATACAAATACGCTTTCGCAAACGGAAACATCATCAACCTCGACGACATCACACATATTCCTTTCTTAAAAAACGCATTGGGCGGAAAGCTTCCTGACACAATCTGCTTCCGATACAATCCGGGCCCAGCAAAACACGGCTGCAACTCAATCATCGGAAAGCCGGAAGAAGCAAAATACGGCCTCACACGCGAGCAGATGTTCGAAGCATACAAAATCTGCAAGGAAGAGGGAGTTCAGCACTTCGGTCTTCACACAATGGTTGCCTCAAACGAACTGAACCCGAATTTCTTCGTTGACACAGCAAAACTCGTGTTTGAGCTTGCGGCAGAGGTCAAAGAAAAGCTCGGTGTCCGGATCGAATTCGTTGACTTGGGCGGTGGTTTGGGAATCCCGTACAAGCCGGATCAGAAGGCTGTTGATTATGATGAGGTTGCAAAAGGAATCCGCGCGGAATACGACCGCGTTATAGTTCCAGCAGGTCTCGACCCGCTCGAAATTTACTGGGAATGTGGTCGCCCGATTACAGGCCCATACGGCTGGCTCGTAGCCAAGGCAATCCATGAAAAGCACATTTACCGCGAGTATATCGGCCTTGACAGCTGCATGGCAGACTTAATGCGACCTGGAATGTACGGCTCATATCACGAGGTCACGGTCTCAGGCAAAGAAAACGCTCCGCGCGACCACGTTTACGATGTAGTCGGCTCTCTCTGCGAAAACTGTGATAAATTCGCCGTTCAGCGAGAACTTCCAAAAATCGACATGGGAGATTTAGTGATTATCCACGATGCAGGCGCACACGGCCGGGCAATGGGCTTCAACTACAACGGAAAATTGCGCTGTGGCGAGCTTCTTTTGCGCGAAGACGGCTCTGTAAAAGAAATCCGCCGCCGTGAGACGATTGATGACCTGTTCAGCACATTGGACTTGGCCGGAGTGGATGAGTTTAAGGCGTAAGAGTTTTATATTGCCACACAGATTCGAAATTGCTACGCAATTTCAGTAATGTTTTTTGACTTTCCGTAGGAAAGTTGAATCCGTGTGGCAATATAAATTTATTTTTTAAGCAAGGCTGCGAACGGGTTGTATGTATCTCCATCGTCGTCGTTTGCGTGGGCGCTCATGTATGCGCTTGCGTCGTCTTCTTCCTCGTCGCTTTCACCAGCCGGGGCAAGGCTGATTCTCTTTTCGCCTGCATCGATTTTCTGTACGACGACTTCCATTGTGTCACCGACCTTGAACTTCTTTGCGAGGTTTGTTTTGTCGTTTACGTCGCGCAAGAGGCTTACGTGAACGAGGCCGTCAATTCCTGGCTTGAGGTTTACGAACAAGCCGAATGCCGCGATTCTTGCGATTTTGCCTGTAAATTTGTCGCCGATATTAATAGAAGAAACTTCATCCCACGGATCTTTTTCAAGCTCTTTCATGCTTAAAGAAACTTTTGAACGCTCAGGTTTAGATGTATTCCATTCGGCCTTGATGATTTTTGCTTCGATTTTCTGGCCAACGCTCAGAACTTCTGAAACATCGTTTACGCGTGCGTGAGAAATCTCTGAGATTGGAAGAAGTGCCTGGAATCCGTTCAAATCAATGAATGCGCCGTAGCTCTGCAAAGATTTTACTTCGCCTGTTACGACTGAGCCTACAGTCAGTTTTTCTGCGAGAGAGTTGACTTTGTTGGCTTCTGCCTCTTCCTCGACCTTGCGGTTAGAGACGATGATGTTCTTTCCTTCGTTCTTGAACTCAGTGATGATGAATGTGAGGCTTCGGCCAACGTATTCAGCTGGCTCCAGGCGATTTTTGTAGCCCATCTGAGAATATGGACAGAATGCTCTGGTGTTGCCGATTTTGACTTCGAATCCGCCTTTGATTTCGGCTGTGACATTGCCCTCAACCGGCAGTCCTGAATTGAAAGCCGATTCGAGCACGTTTGTGTCAGCATTTTCGCCCTTCAAGCGGGTGGTGAAGTGCAGCTCGTCCCGGTTTGATGAAACAAAATAGACTTTGATTTTGTCGCCTTCGTTTACTGTGCATTTTCCGTCTGCATCGATAAATTCTGCTTTGTCAACAAATCCTTCGCTCTTAAGCCCCAAATCAATAAAAACCGTGTCATTAGAAATCTGTACGACCGTAGTTTCAACTTCCTGCCCGATTTCAAATCCTTTCATATTTTTAACTCCTTTTATAGTTATCCACAGATGAACACAGATTACCACAGATTTTTTGTTTTGTTAATCGGGAATCTTTCGTGTTATTACGAAGGATTTTCGTATGTGAAATACTCAATCTGTGTCTATCTGTGAAAATCTGTGGATTAAAATTCATATTCCAGCAACTGACAGTTCGTGATTCCGAAAGCCCCGAATTCTTCGTTCGTCATGTCGTAGAAATATGAATTTACCACGCGGGCCAGACCGTTGTGTGCTACCAGAAGATAAGTTTCGCCCGTGCGCTTAGTTTGCTCTGTGAGTGTGTCCAGAAGATTGTAGATTCTCTGGGCTGTGCGCATGTTCGATTCGCCGCCGGATTCCCTTCCATATGACATTGCAAAAGTTCTGAGAGCCGCCTTGAATTCCGGAGATTCCCGGCTTTTGTCCTCAAAGTTTCCGAAATTTCTTTCTATCAAAAGAGGTTCTTCTTTGGCGGGAATTCCTGTGATTTCTGAAATATGAAGTGCCGTAAGTTTTGCCCGTGAAAGGGGAGAGTAGAATATTTTGTCGATTTTCAATTCTCCCTTTTCAATCTTTGATTTTATCTCTTTTCCAAGCTCAACAGCCTGATTGTGTCCGTTCTCAGTGAGCTCAACTTCCCTTGCACCGCAGACAAGTTTTTTGGTGTTGGTGAATGTCTCTCCGTGACGTGTGAAATAAATTGTAGCCATACGAAAAGTATAGCAAAAAAACGTAAAAAATGCAAAAAATCTACATGAAAGCGATTGACAAAGTAAATAAAACTAACTAAAGTTGCTTCATTCAAACAAGTTAGCTTTTGCTAATAAAAATACAAAAAAGGTGGTTTTTATGAAAAAAATTATTTCTAGCCTTGCCGCACTTGCTTTGGCTTCCGCTTTTGCATCTGCAGACGACATCAAACTTTCTTTCTACAACAAATTGTACGAAGAAGACGCAATTCTCATTCATTCTGATGAAGCAGATGAGACTACAAAAGATTTCCCTGGAATCAAAGAGCGTATGCAGGCTGAAGTCACATCAGAAAAAGTTGACGCAATGGTAAAGGCAACAGTCACTCTCGATGACTATGATGAAAAACATTTCGGCCTTCAGGGCAAAGTAAACGACTGGTACGTTGAATTCCGACCAATTGACAAAATTGCTCTTGGTATGCACACAGGAATTTACGCTGACGGTTCAACACTCCCGATTTATGACGACAATCTTGCAGCAGGCAATATTGGTTCTGACGGTTTTACAGTATCTGTTTTCCCGATTGAAAACCTTCGCTTCGCAGTAACAGCTCCGTTCTCATTTGACGGCAGCAAAGAAAAAGACGACATCAACTGGCTTAACGGCAAAAAGGAAGATGACGAGGAGGAAAACTTCAACATCGGCTTTGGTGCAATCTATGACCACGAGCTTTTCCAGATTGGTGCTTCCCTTCAGGACGTAGCAGACAGTGACCAGCGACAGATTGGTGCATACATCAACCTTCCAAAACTCTTCGGAAAAGTTGAGCCTTTGACAATTGGTGCAGGTTTCGCTCACTCAGAAGCTTGGGTGACTGATTCATTTGATGATCTCATTTCTATTGGTGAAGTTGGAGCAGGAGTTGCTTATGAAAATCTCTTGAACGCTTATGCAACTTTCGAGGCAGAAAAGTTCTCGGTTACAGCAGAAATGGTTTACAACCTTGGCTCTGACAAAGAACCATCTTATGACTTTTACTCAGCTGCATCGGTTTCATTCGGAATCGTAGAGAACCTCACAGCAACAGCTACAGGAAAAATCCTCGTTGACCTCAAAGACAAGGACGAGACACAGAAGAACATCACAATGGGCGCATTCGCTCTTGATTACGACGTAAACGAGAACAACACAGTGGGCGCAGAATTCGACATCGCAATGTGCGACAAAGACTGGGCAATTGCAGTTCCTGTTTACTGGAAATATCACTTCTAAGAGATGCTGAATATTCAATCGGAGAGAGATTTTTTGCACCAAGTGAAGTAAATCGCTTTTCATTGCGTTAATGTGGCCTAAAACGAAATAAAGTGTAAAAGGTTACATAAAATGTGAAAAAAGGCCAAAAGTTTACTGAAAATTTGTTGAAGCATTGATAAATTTTCGGTAAACTTGTTTCTATGTAGAGAGTTGGCGTATGCTGATTCAAAAATCTAAAAAGGTGGTCTTTATATGAAAAAGATTATTGCAAGCTTGGTCGCAGCATCTTTGCTTTCTTTTGCGGCTGTCGCAGAAGAAAATGAAGGTTTGTCAGTAAAGGGATATCTTCGTGCCGGCATGTCTGACACAATTGAGAACTCTGTATATTCAACAAATAAATGGGTGCAGGGCGGCTACTTTGGTGGCGGCACACGTCTTCGTGTTAATATCGATTATACAAAGGCTTTCGGTGGAGTTACATTCCGCTATCAGGTTGACCCGGTATTCGATACTGAGTCAGTAGAGATTGATAAAAAATCAACAGAGAACACAGGTGATGTTAATACATCAACATCTGAAAAAGGTGGTGCTACAAAAGACGTTCGCAAGAGCAGCTTGGATTTCTTCAAAGAGAGCAACGTAAAATGGGCTATGGGCTATGCAAACCTTCTTGACGGACAGGTTATTGCAGAGGCTGGTATCATTTCTGACCGATTCACAAAAACAGGTGGTTGGGAAGACACTGGCATCGACGGTGGAAAAGGTTTCCGCGTTGTAGTTGTTCCAAAAGCAGTTGCAGGTCTTACAGTTGCAGCTCAGGCTACAGACAAATACGCTGATAAATATGCAGAAGACGATGATAAGGTAAAAGACGAAAAGGCTCTTGAAGGCGACGTTAAATTTGACGAAAAAATCCTTGGATTCAGCGCAAAATATGAAGCAAAACCATTCTTTGTTACAGCTGGTGCAGCCCTCGCAGGTTACTACTACGGATCTGTTGGTTTGACAGCAATTGAGAATCTTACTTTGGTTGGTGAAGTTTTCTATTCTTCAACAGATGCTACAAAAAAAGCAAATGAAAATGTCGAAACAATGCTCGTTGCATGGGCTGAGTACACAGGAATCGAAAAGGTTCTTGCCGGTGCATATTCATATATCAAACTTTATGACGATGACTACAGCATTGAAATTACTCCGGCTGTTTCTTACGACGTAAACTCTTTGCTCAAAGTTTCTGGTGAGGCTTCAATCTATCTCAGCTCAGATGACAAAAAAGATACATACGCAACAATTTCACCGGCCGTAACATTCAAGGCTAGCGACAAGGCAACTGCAACAGTTTCTGCTTTGATCAGCACAGACACAGATCAGGCTAAACATGCAGCTTCAGCAGGTGTTCGCTATAACTTCTAGTCAGACTTTTTCTGATTAGCCGTAACCACTGTGCTTTTTCTTTATTTTACTATAATATAGAACATATCTAAATTAGGAGTTAAAAATGAAAAAGACAGTGGTTTCTATTGCAGGCACAATGATGCTTGCACTTCTTTTATCTTGCGGAAGCACAAAGGTTGACTCAGACGACATAGATTCTTATGGCGACGAAACCGAGGCTACTGCAATTCCCCTTACAGCCAAAAAATCATCATCACAAAAAATTGACTCTGATCCGTACAGCAAGTCAAAAATCAAAGGAAGTGGCGACAGGTCCTTCATGGAAAAGCTTTTTGAATTCAAAAAATTCGAAAAGTATGATTCTACAAATGTTTATTTGAAGAAAGGCAAAAAACGCCTCTGTACATTCATTCACAAGCCGCAGACTGATTTGGCAGGTTTTTTGGTTCGCTACGACACATCAAGTTATGCATGTTTCCTTGCAACAAACGAACGAAACGCGCTTATAAAAGCCGCTAATCAGTATTTCGAAGACTTCGACAACAAAAAGCTCGACAAAAAAATGAAAAAATCCGAGCGCGCATACGGACAGGTCGGTGCTTATGAGGAATTTGGAATTGCCGAGTCAATGATGACAAGTTATTCCAAGCCCAAAGCCTATTTCGGCTACAAATTCCTGGGCAAATCTCCATATTTCTGCATTTATGTGGTGCGCTCGCCAAACCTCAACGAAGACCTTGGTTCAAATCGTCCGCCACAGTCTGTTGACCAGAAATACTACTTCACAAGGGCGCAGATTGAAAAATTAATAGACTTTCTTTCCGACGAGAGCATAGACGCCCTCAATGCCCCCATCTCCACCGAATCGGCCGAGCCAGATTCCTACGAAGAAGCAGAGTAACAATCCTTGCGTTTTTTTGGCGCAAAATTCATTTGCTTGCGCCCTTCCGCCCTTCGGTCCCCCTCATTCCTCCGCTTCGCTACGGAACTGCTTCGCAGGGGCTACACGGCTGGGCGGCTTTTTTTTGTAAAAATGAATTCATTCAGTCTGTAAAATATTTTTTTGTATTTTTTTTGAAAAATTTTCAATTTCCTTTGCCGATTTTTCACTTTTAAAGGCAATAAATAGGTATGAGAATTTGAAGCTTCCCTTGTGTCCGGCCGCACCGGGGAAGCTGAATTTTCTCGCAGCTTTACCAGCAGTTCATCGACAAGCACAGGAAGAACCTCTACGGGAGCGTGCTCGTAAAGATTCCCGCCCCGCAATTCGTGGTCTTCTACAACGGCGATACTGAGCAGGCGGACATCATCAAGTACAGGCTCTCGGATGCCTTTATCACAGACGGAGTCGTTTCACCATCAGCGGCAACGCAAGCTGACTTTGAATGGACTGCGACAGTGATAAACATCAACAAAAATCACAACGAAAGCCTTTCAAAAAAGTGTGAAGCGTTGTATCATTATTGTGAATTTGTAAACCAAGTAAAGGAAAATCTTTCAAGCGGAATGACCTTTGACAGCGCGGTCAACGAGGCGGTTGACTTCGCAATCAGGGGAAATTTTCTGGAGGGGTTTTTCCGGGAGAAGCGCATGAAGATTTTGGATGACATTTACACGGAATTCGACCAGGAATCTTATGACCAGACTCTCCGTGCTGATGGTGCATACGCCGCTTCCATAGCCAATGCGAAAAATTTGCTCCGTATGAATCTTGGAACTCTTGAGCAAATTTCTCAAGCAATATCCCTTCCTCTGGAGCAAGTTATTGCCCTAAAAGAAGAACTTGCCCGCGAGGCTGTTACTGTTAAGAACTAAATCAAAATCTATCCGTCATTGCGAGAAACGAAGTGGCGAAGCAATCCTTTTCCGTTGTGATAAAGATTGCTTTGCTGGTGGACCGCAATGGCGCGACACCTGGAAAAATCACAAACCACCCGTCAAACGGGTGGTTTGAACACAGCCTATAAGGCTCGGTTCCCAAGCTGAGACTTAAGTCCCGGCTTTCACTGACGTTCAAGTCTATTGCAGATTGACTCGTCGCAGCCC
>Ga0256404_1007861_pt1 | contig 16505 bp, 13 predicted proteins | sample RumenRJG_01DNA_FD_185990 | JGI IMG/M metagenome (GOLD analysis project Ga0256404, IMG submission 185990) | Bovine rumen microbial communities from Lethbridge, Alberta, Canada - RJG_01 | ecosystem: Host-associated > Mammals > Digestive system > Stomach > Rumen | place: Canada: Alberta | collected...
CAAGCTCGCGGCAGAGAATTTGGTTGATGCTGAAGACATGCGCCGCAACGGTCGTGTACCAAAGCAAGCCCGCGGCGGCAGCTTTGGATGATGCGAAGCCTCCCGCCGCGTCAATCCCATGCACCATAGCAAGGTCAAAGCGAAAACTTTGGACAATGACGAAGGCCGGAACCGCGCTTGGGCGTGTACCAAAGCAAGCTCGCGGCAGAGAATTTGGTTGATGCTGAAGACATGCGCCGCAACGGTCGTGTACCAAAGCAAGCCCGCGGCGGCAGCTTTGGATGATGCGAAGCCTCCCGCCGCGTCAATCCCATGCACCATGGTAAGGTTAAAGCGAAAACTTTGGATAATGACGAAGGCCGGAACCGCTCAATCACTGTCATTTCACTTTTTTTCTGTTCCTGGATCAGCTTGCTCTACTCTGCAAGTTTATACTTGTGTTCTGCAGTTATAGAAAGCCTCCTGAAAAAGAATAAGCAGTTGGAAACCTTGTTCAAGTTTTCCGACTGCCTAACAGAATACACAAAATCAGAAGACGAATCTAGACGCCGCCTGTTTGACGCTTACTATCAATAATTATTCTCCCGCAGTTTCTTCTTCCGTTGATTTTGCCGGCCCAAATGTCCCGGTTGTATGCGAATTATCCTCATCCCCATACGCACAGGAATTTCCGGAGACAACGGTTGCATTGTAAAGCCCTTCTATTGTCATAAGGGAACCATCCCTTCCACTATACATGGGATTGTAATTCGTAATAGCATCCCCCTGGCTGTCTGTCACAGTCACCATAACATCCGAAATAATATCTCCCACCATACACTTAACGATAAATGGTTCTCCCTTGCCTTCATAAAGAACGTCGCCTTTGCTTAACGTACCATCTTCATTCGGACCTTCTGTCCGGCAAACAGTCACGGACGCATTTTCATCCGCCGGTACAAAACAAAATGCGTTATAATTACTTCCCGCACTAATTATCCTCTCCTCCGGTATCCGGATCATAAACGGATAAGCCTCCGCCTGTTCGGCAATTCCTGAATATCCCTCTATTCTGTTCTCTATTCTATTCTCTATTCCATCCTCTGTTCCATTCTCTATTCCATCCTCTGTTCCATTCTCTATTCCATCCTCTGTTCCATTCTCTATTCCATCCTCTGTTCCATTCTCTATTCCATTCTCTATTCCATCCTCTGTTCCATTCTCTATTCCATCCTCTGTTCCATCTGGAGTACTTACTCCATCCAGGCAGCCGAGATCAATTATTGCACAGATGTCCTCATTTTTGTTAATCATGGTTCTTAGCTGCGAAAGATTCTTTCTCACCGGTTCGGCAGCGGTACTAACCGGAAACAGCATTGCTGCCGCCAGCACACAGATCAAAGTTTTAAACTCTCCTCTCATACAAATCACATCCTTTCCCCGGTAATCGATGGTTTTTTACTTCTACAATTTTATTATATTCAGAAAGAAGAAACCTTGCACTACTTTGGAGACAAACCTGAACCTGCCATAGGCTGCACGATGTGAACAGACCTGTTATTGCGCTTAAGAATTGCCCGGAATTCTTCTGCGCCGTTGCTTTGGTACACGCCCGGCGCGGCGTCGATCTTCGACGTCAACCAGACTCGCCGCCACGCGCTTGCTTTGGTGCATGACAAGACGCGGCCTTGCCTTTCGCCATTGCCCAAAGTTCCTGCAACGCGCCTGCTTTGGTGCATGGCAAGACGCGATGCCAGCTTTCGCCGTTGCCCAAGGTTCCCACCGCGCCGTTGCTTTGGTACACACCCGGCGCGGCGTCGATCTTCGGCGTCAACCAAACTCGCCGCCGTGTGCTCGCTTTGGTGCATGACAAGACGCGGTGCCAGCTTTCGCCATTGCCCAAAGTTCCTGCAACGCGCCTGCTTTGGTGCATGGCAAGACGCGGTGCCAGCTTTCGCCGTTGCCCAAAGTTCCTGCCACGCGCTTGCTTTGGTGCATGACAAGACGCGGCCTTGCCTTTCGCCATTGCCCAAGGTTTCTGCCGCGCCGGCTGTCCGGACATAGCCCTATTTTCTGCGTGATTTACTCTCCCGGGACTCCATTTTTTGAAATTCTCTGTTTTTCGCGAGCCGGATGAGGAAAATTATCCCGCGGAAGGTAAGCTCCAGACACATGGCTATCCAGACACCTCTAAGGCCTATGCGAGGTGCCAGAAAAAGTGAAAGTGTAACACGCACACCCCAGATACTGATCAGGCTCATCAGAGCCGGCGCCAATGTATCGCCGACTCCCCGAAGTGCTCCTGCCGCGACGATGGAAGCAGCAAACATCGGCTCTGCAAGAAGTTCAATCCGCAGAACCTGCGCCCCAAGCCTCCGCACTTCCTCCACTGGCGTCATAAACGCAAAAACATATGGACAAAGAAAGTACATAATAAGGCCGCCAAGGCTCATGATTGCCATCCCCATAAAAGTAGTGAGCCACCCGAATGAGCGCACGAGATCTTCCCGTTTCGCCCCATAAGCCTGTCCGACCAGTGTTGTCGCAGCTCCCTGAATACCATATCCCGGCATATAGCAGAGTGCCTCTGCCGTGACTGCAAATGAATTCGCTGCTAGAGCATTCGTCCCGAGCGGAGCGACAATTCCGGTAGTATAAACCTGCGCGCTGCAGCTTGCCGTCTGCTCCAGCGCCATCGGTAATCCGATACGTACGGCATTCTTAAGGATTTCCCGATTTCTCTCCCTGTCCTGTTCCCGGCTTCGTTCCTTACCCCGCTTTTCCGTATATCTTACGGATAAAACAGGCGGCTTCTTCCACACGCAGATAATAGATAGCATCATTGTAACAGCGAACGACAGGGCTGTTCCAAGGGCTGCGCCCGCAACACCCAGGCCGGCTCCGGGCATGGTTATCCCCACGGCCGCCTTGTGTGTCGGGAAAATAAGAAAATAATTGAAGACCACATCAAACCCGCACATCAGGGAAGACAGGATACCCGGTGTCTTCATATTTCCAGTACACTGCAGCGCCCCGGTGTGAAGAAAATACATCTGCCGTACCGGAATAAATACAGCATAAATTCCAAAATACGATGCTGCCATTGAAACAACTTCCCGTGAACTGCCAAGCCAGCGCGGCAGCATGGGAGACAGCAGCACAGCCACCGCACAGAGGATAAGTGAATATATAAGTGAATATAAGAGTGCACATTTCATGATTCGGCGGGCACGCTGTCCGTCGCCAGCGCCACAGGCATGTGCAATCTGAACATTAAACCCTCCTGCGGCAGCACTAATCAGTCCCCCAATCAGCCATGTACTTGACGCTACAAGGCCAATGGATGCACTGGCCGCTGCTCCGAGAGAACCAACCATGGCAGAATCGATATACTGCATTACGATTTCCGAGATTTGCGCCAGAATCCCCGGCACTGATAGCTCCCATACAATTCGTATTTTTTCCTGCAGTGAAAGCATAGTAAGTTCTTGTATATTCAGCTGAAAACTATTTTTATGCATAAAATTTCAACCCCAGCAAAACGCTGCAGCATCCTGACCGGAAGTAAAACTACAACGTCAGTATTTTAGTCAGATGCAAAACTGCAGCGACAGTATTTAAGTTAGATGCAAAACTCCAGCGGCAGTATTTTAATCAGAAGCAAAACTGCAGCGACAGTATTTAAGTTAGAAGTAAAACTGCAGCGACAGCATTAAAACTCGAAAAAACTGTTATCCGCCGCCGCAGCCAACATCGCAAGTATATCAAATCGCAGCAGTATTGTCTCTCCTCCTGGTACTTTCCCCGGTCAAAGCCCGCAAAGGCTCTGCTCTATATTGCCCAAAACCACGAAATGGTTCTCTGTGACCGCAATATAGCAGAGCTGCGGGACATCCTGAACCGTAAGGCACCCAAATATCTGCCGGATGCAGAAGTACTGCCTGCAGAAATGTCTTATGAACGATTCCCGCAGTTGACCATGCGGAAAAGCTGATACGTGATGCAAAAGACCAGCCAATACTGAATGCCGCCATCGTCTCCGATATAGATGTGATCCTGACCGGAGATAAAGACTTTTTAAGTCTCGATATGGAACATCCAAAATGTATAACGGCTGCACAGTTCTTTGAGTATGAAGGCGTGAAGGAATGACCTCTGCGCCTTTTCTTCTGCAAGTATATTGCTTTGGTTCGCCATCATAATGGTTAAATGCCTCTTTCCAGATCTGTCTGGAGCAGACATACGTCCCGGCATATCCATCCAGCCATCCATGAACCTGCCCTGCCATCGTATTTTCCTTCATGAACGTTTTCCGGTATTCAATGATCTGCCCCTCCATTACTTTTGGAAGTTTCAGAAGGCTGCCTTTGTCCTTACAGGAATTGGAGATGACCATTGCATTCGTCCAAAGCCGGTTGAAATCTGCCCTCGATTCTTCTTCATTATCAAGAAGATGCTTGTCCGTGCTGACGAAAAAAAGGACCGCCGGCAGGCGATCCTTTGAATATAATTTTTCTGTTTTAAAAGTATAGCGGATTGATTTAATATTTTATTTCCGGCAGCCCCATGTACGCGAGCATTCCGTTGACAGCATTTTTTGCTCCGCTTACCGCATGTACAACGGTCTTAGGTCCTGTCACCACATCCCCGGCGCTGAATACACCGCTCGTGGTTGTCATATTGTGCTCATCCACAAGCAAAAACCCTCTGTCATCACATTCCAGCTCGGCTGTCGTACGCAGAATCCTGTGTCTTACGCCCTGGCTGATGGCAATGATGGCAGAGTCCGCGGGGAAGAACTGTTCCTCCCCGGTGCAGCCTGCATAGTGTCCCTTTTCATCAAATACACAATCACGGAAAACAGGGCCTTCCGGTGTAAAACGCTGAATACCTTTTCCATATTCAATTGTCGCGCCTTCCAGCTCAGCATAGCCGATTTCGATTGAATTTGCCCTGGCATTTTTGTCCTGTGAAAACAGAGTCACTTCCCCGGCACCCTGTCTCAGTGCTGTACGTGCCACATCAACGGCCGTATTGCCGGCTCCGATGATGGCCACACGGCGCCCCAGATCGTAATACGTATGATTGGCAAGATAGTCAAAGCCATAATGAACATTCGGCAGCGTTTCGCCGGGAATGTCCAATCCCTTCGGTTTCCAGGCCCCGGTGCCTACAAAGACTGTCTCATATCCGTCGCGAAAAAGATCCTTGATCTTCAGTACGGCTCCGATCGCCGTATTCGGGCGGATGTGAATCCCCATTTTCAGCATCCGTTTTCTGTACCTCTGAAATATCTCTTTCGGGAGTCGGAAATCCGGGATTCCATATTCCGGAACCCCACCGATCTGATTGTTTGATTCGAAAATAGTAACATCAACTCCGGATAATGCCAGCAAAATTGCCGCTGTCATTCCGGCGGGACCGGAGCCGACCACCGCAGCCTTTTTTCCGGTTGCCGGCGCGCATGTCAGATTGCAGCGATCCATGTAATAATCCGAAACAAAATGCTCAATTTCATAGAAATGTACCGGAGTGCTCTTAATCCCCTGAATGCAGTGCCCTGCGCACTGCATCTGATGATCACACACCTGTGCGCATACAACAGACATAGGATTATTTCTGAACAGCCGTTCACCTGCCTCCATCAGTTTTCTTTCCTTAAAAAGTCCGATTATTCCCGGGATATCCGTATGAACCGGACATCCTTCCTGACAGCGCGGCTTCCTGCACAAAAGGCATCGATTAGCCTCCTCTACCAAATGAATTGCCATCGTAACCTCCCTTATCGATGAAATCATCACCGAAACTACTACCCAATAACAGTTTCCGGCCGAAAAGCTTCCCGCCCATTTATACTTTAAGCGAGTCCTTCAGGAAAGTCTAATTCCAAAAAGTAATTTCATTATGAGAGGTAATAATAATCCCGGGGCAATCATCATCCCATTATTAATGACGATAAATCTAAATCAGGTTTTAGACAACATGATCATAAATAACATTTTCCGGTTCACTGTATCCATACCTTTGAGCAGTCATACATTCTGACACCCCCGATTACCCTTTCTTCTCCGCCTACTTCAATCTCCTGCCGTTTGGACTCCTGTCTTCTATAAACCATTCCCTGTGCTGTCGTCATTGCCGCTTTTTCTTCTGCTTCGCCGCTTTCTCTGCTTCCCATCGCACAATTGATAAAAGTATTGTCCTCAATACAGACATTTTCAAAATGAAATACATGGATCGGCGGAAACAGATAGTTTCTGAATGTACAGCCTCGTACCGTAAATCCGTCTCCGACTGCCTTAAAAGGCTGGTAGTGGCTTCCAATCGCAGAATATCCGCCGTCAAAAACGCATCCTTCAATCCGAACATCCCTGCAGGGTGTATTGTCGTAGGGCTGCTCGTTCGGTTCCGAAACTCCGTCATCGGATATTCCGTCGATGTGAAGCTGTTCTGCATTCGCTCTTCGCTTTTCTGTATCAGCGAAGCCAATATACTCTGTAAAATGTACATTCTCCACCCGTACACCGCTGACCGCCGCAAACGTAACGCAGTGCTTTCCGCTGACATGCCGGATGGTTGCGTTGCGAAGGGTAATATTGCCTGCATGGGAGAACTTGATCAGCTTTCTATATTTATCGGTTGTTGTGGATGCTCCATCCCAGATCCCGCCATCAATAACAATATCATGTACATTCCCGTATCCCGGTGTCATCTTATCCGTATAGCTCTTCAAAATAATTCGATACTGATCTGTCCGGCGCATCACCGTATCCGGTTGAAGAGCCAGCGTAGTATTCGAATAGACAACAAGACACCGGTCAATGAGAAAGATGCCGGATGCAAGACGGATTTCAAGCCGCTCTCCCGGTTTCAGACCGCGTGCTTTGTCCAGCTGTGCCTGAAGCTGTATCCGGTCGTACGGCGCGAAGCCTGAAGGCTTTATTTCAATTATTTTATTTTGAATCGACGTTTCCTGCACAAACTTTTTTCTGCACAAGTTTTTCAGTCTGTTCCACATAAATACTTCTTTTTTCCATAAAAGGCCGGCACAGGGCCGGCTTTTATAATTTTACTATCTCAGTATTGTAAACTGCTCCGGCTCCTGCAGGCCCAAACTTCCTTCTTAAAACAAGTTTCGCGGATCTGTAAATGTATATCCTGTCAGTGACTCCGCAACGCCTTTGTGAGTGATTTTTCCATCATAAGTGTTTATTGAAGAATAGATTACGTCATTGTCACGGCAAGCCTGCTCCAATCCTTTGTCCGCGATCTGCAGTCCATAGAAAACCGTTGCGTTGGTAAGCGCAATCGTCGATGTTCTGGGCACAGCTCCCGGCATATTGCCAACGCAATAATGGACAATGCCTTCCTCAATGAAAATCGGGTCGTCGTGAGATGTTACATGGGAGCTTTCTCCGCTGCCGCCCTGATCAATGGCCACATCCACAAATACCGCGCCGGGCTTCATCTCTTTCAGATATTTCCTCTTGAAAATCTTCGGTGTCGTCTTGCCCGGAAGCAGAACCGATCCGATGACAAGGTCCGCGTCGGTCACTGCCTTCTCAATATTGGAATCATTCGAAACAAGGGTCTGGATTCTGGTTCCGAAAATATCATCCAGATACATCAGGCGTTTGACATTGATGTCGAGGATCGTAACATTTGCCCCCATGCCGACAGCGATCTTGCATGCATTCATTCCCACCTGTCCGGCTCCGAGAATGACGACATTTGCTTTCGGCGTTCCGGGAACGCCCGAAAGAAGGACACCCTCTCCGCCAAAGCGTTTCTCCAGATATTTCGCACCCTCCTGAACAGAAAGCCGCCCGGCGATCTGGCTCATTGGCGCCAGCAGCGGCAAGCTGCCGTCTCGTTCCTGCAGCGTTTCATAAGCGATTCCTTTGACTTTGCTCTTACACAGTGCTTTTGTCAGTTCCGGATCCGCGGCAAGGTGCAGATACGTATACAGAATCAGTCCTTCGTGGAAGCAGATGTATTCCTCCGGGAGCGGTTCCTTTACCTTGATCATCATCTCGCATTCGTCCCAGACTTCCCTGGCCGTATCTGTAAGCCTCGCTCCGGCTGCGGCGTACTCTTCATCCCGGAAGAGTGAACCTGTACCGGCACCTCTTTCGATCAGCACTTCATGCCCGGCCTGCACATACGCCTTCACATTGTCGGGTGTCATTCCCACACGAAATTCGTTGTTCTTAATTTCTCTTACGCAGCCAACAACCATACATCCACCTCCTTGCATCTGTCCTGTGACCTGGGCGCTTGTGAAATACCAGAAGCCGCATAATTACGGCATTCTTCCGGTTAAAAGACGAAAAATCTTCTGTACCTATGATAGCATATCATCCGATATTGCTGGCTGAATTTTTGCAAAAACTGAGTAAATAATCGTGCCGCAGTCATACCGGTCCGTTTTTTGAAAACACAAATTGAAGGAACCTGCATTGGAAAAGCGGACACACTCTGGCAGTCCCAGGCAATGAATGACGCTGCATGGTTCTGTCTTCTTCCTGTCTTATTACATGAGACAGGAAATATACTCATATTCGTTTGGTATAATAAATTTCACAAATTGTGAAGCGTATGACATTTGATTTGCGGCAAGGCGGTATGCTGAAAACAATAGGACCCTCATTTCCATAATGGCAGCTCCCGGGTACGATGTGGAACTGACATACGTGAAAAAACGGATAAGGGTGAGTATACGATGCGTGTTCTAATTGCTGAGGATGAAATGTCTACGGCGAAAGCCATGAAGTTATTGTTGGAAAAAGCGAATTTCTCTGCAGACATTGTCTATAACGGGAATGATGCATGGGAATATATTCAGGCTGTCGACTATGATGTGATTGTCCTGGATATCATGATGCCATACAGAAGCGGGATGGATGTTCTTTCTCTAATGCGAAATAAACACATTGTAACACCGGTTTTGATTCTTACCGCAAAATCTGAAATCGAAGATCGTGTTGCCGGCCTTGAATCTGGCGCTGATGACTATCTTCCAAAGCCATTTGCGGCGAAAGAGCTTATCGCCCGGGTCAAGGCGCTGGCCAGACGCAGCGATCATTATGCTGATTCTATTCAAAGTATTGGAAACCTTGTTTTAGATGGCAACCGCTATGAAATGCGTGTTGGAGAAATTAGGGTCAGTCTGACCAACAAGGAATTTCAGCTTATGGAACTTTTCGTCCGGCACCCGGGATATGTTTTCCCGACAGAGCATTTGATGGAGAAAATATGGGGATATGATACGGAATCCAACATTGATGTTGCATGGACACATATCGGATATATGCGTAAAAAACTCAGGAGCATGAATGCAAACCTTGAGATAAAAACCGTTCGGGGCGCCGGATATGCTCTGGAGGAAATAAAATGCTGAAAAAGATGAGATGGCATGTGATCCTCGCGGCGATGCTCGCGTTCATCCTGGTCATCGGTATGATCGCATTTCTTGTGAATGTCATCAATTATCACATTGTAACAAATCAGGCGGACCGGACTCTCTCCTACATTATGAAACTGGAAAGCGAACATCCCGGTGAACAAGCGGCCGGACCCGGTCAGCCGAAACCATTTACGGCTCTGCCAGACCTGGAAGCCAACTACATGACCCGCTTTTTCATCGTCCGCTTCGACGGCAATGGGAATGTCACGTCCACCTATATGGACTACATAGCCGCCATCTACGACGTGTACCGGTATCTGAGGGCTGACGCTTCGCTGTACAATTACGCGAAGATTTCCGTGAATGGCGAATACTGGAGCGTATATCTCGCACTTGAAGCCGTCGAGGAAAGTTTCATGCTGCGCAATTACGGCACGCAGGACGGTGAGCTGTATAAGCCGGACAGTATGGAAATGGGCGGGGAAAATGCCGGAATTTCCAGTCCATCCATGCCTGATAGAGATTCGTCAGATTTTGACTTCCAGAATATTGATATTTCAAAATTTGAGGGTAAGACACCGCCAAACAGCACAGGCATGTCAGCCTCACAAGACAGCGGTCCCAGGACAGTGCTTCTTCAGACGGCGCCGCAAATCCCGGCAATCACGTCATTAGCATCCTCCTGTGCCTCCTGCTGGTCCCTGTTATAGGTATTCACCCAGTAAATGTCCTTATCGGACCCGATTGCATCGATCATTTCCTGTCCGTCCGTCTGAGAAAAATAACCGTTGGTTCCCAGGGCAAGGATCACTGTATCTACATCCGGATCCTGATTGAGCAGATTCATAACTTCATCGATGGCATTATATTCCTGACGTCCTTCAACGGCATCCACCCGAATGTTCGCGAAAGTGTCCTGAAGAGACGGGGCCGCTCCAAGCATCACGGAATCTCCCACTTGATCCACAACTCCAACTTCGCACATCAAAAACGCCTAAGAGGAATCCACCCAGACGAGATTCCTGCCCTGAACATCAGTATAACAAAGAATGATTAGGCCTCGGCTTTTTTCATGGCGGAGACATCCTGCCGTGCGCACCGGTTATTTTTGTAACTGTAAAATCCATGGAAACGATATCCTTCCCTGCATCCCAATCCGTGCAAAGTGAATGAATAAAGCAGTCCCCGGTACAAAGATACCCGTAATTTAAAATCTGCTGCTGAAGCTTCCGAATCGTATCCACCCCCGGCACCCTGGCGATCGGAGTCCGGATCACTATTTCAAGGATATCTTTGTCCTGATAACAAATGGAAAGAGGATCCAGTTCCGGAATATGCGTCCCGGACAGCGTTCCCGTGTCTTTCGGATAGGAATCCCTGGTAAAATACTCTCTTTGTACCCGCAGAACCTCTATGCCGGGACCATTTTCACGAAGCAGTTTTGAGTATTCCGGATTACTGCGTGCCGGATAATAATACATTTCCCGGTAATGTCTTAAAATATAAGGCGCTCCGGAACGGATAGCTTCAAAAGTATCCGCCAGTTCCCCTGCCAGTTCCAGCTGCTGATCAAGCAGTTTTCTTTTTTTCTTCATAACAGCAATTCTGTCCTGAAGCATGGAAATCTTCTCATCGTAGTTGCTGCCATCCATAATCTGGCACACATCGTCCAGAGCAATCCCCATGCTGTTCAGAGTATGCGCAATTACAATCCGAAATTCATCCTCCGACGTAAAATTCCGATACCCGTTGCTTTCATTCCGGACCGGTTTAATAATCTTCTTTTTTTCATAAAAATGAATCATCTGCACGCTCAGCCCGGTAATTTTTCTAATTTCGTTCGTATTCATGCTTTGCTCCCTTGACTATATAACTGTTATATAGTTTATGGTAAAATTGTAACAAATTTTATCTACATCTGCGATAAAAAATAAGCAGAAACGGACAGATAGGAGGAGTGAGTAAATGAAAAAACAAGTTTCAGCAGTAATGGCCGGGATCCTTGCATTTTCCCTCGCCGGATATGCTGGTTCCGCCGCACAGTTTTCTTCCGTACTGGCGGATGACAAAACGGAGGCCCTGGAAGAAGCCGCCACAGAAACCCCGGGTGCTGCATCCGCAGTCACATCGCAGCAGTTTACCCCCGGAACCTACACGGCTACAGCAGACGGCATCGGAGAGGTTACCGTTGACGTAACCGTGGATGAGAACAGTATTCAGGATGTTACCCTGCATCTTGATAATGAAACCGCAGACATCGGACAAAAAGCCGGCGATTCCTTGAAGGAACAGATTCTTTCCGCCCAGAGTGCCGATATTAACGGGGTATCCGGCGCTACCGTCACATCAACCGCTGTAAAAACAGCGCTTAAAAAGGCGCTCGATGAAGCATCCGGCCATACATCCGGACCGGCTGAAGTTAAAATGAAACCGGGTACGTACGAAGCCGAAAGCTACGGTTTTTTCGCAGGTATCAGCGATAAAATCCGCGTTACCGTAGATGAAACTTCGATCGTCTCCATCGAATGGAATCCGGATGAGGTTTCCGGAGATACTCCGGTTATGCGCAAAACGGTAGAGAAAAATCTTTTCCCGCGCATTATTGACAGCCAGTCTGTAGCTGTGGACGGTGTTACCGGTGCTACCGCAACCTCAGCTGCTGTTAAGGCAGCCGCTTCCGATGCCCTTCAGCAGGCACTTGAAGCCGGAGGAAGCGATGCATCCGCCCTGTCTGCGTTTCAGAATAAGCCCGCCAAAACCGGAACAAAAGAAGAACTGACCACTGATGTTCTGGTCATCGGCCTCGGCGGTTCCGGTACTTATACTGCACTTCGTGCAGCGGAGCAGGGCCTTGATGTTCTGGTGATCGAAAAACAGGGCCGCTACGGCGGCACCACTGCCCTGACCTCCGAAATCGGTGTTATCAACCCGCCGCGAATTCAGGAAAAGTATAACCAGGGCAATGATTACACGGATGCGGATGCCATGAAGGAGGCCTGGAAAGAATACGTTGAAAACGACGAAAAGCCCGAAATTCTGGACTTGTACTTTGAGCAGTCAGGCCCCGCTCTTGACTGGCTGGCACTTGATCATGATATTGAATTTGATTGGGACGCAAAACCCGGATTTACTGAAGCTGACTGGTATAAAATCAAATTCCAGTGGCTGCCGAACCATAATCCGGATGATCCGGACGACAATCGTTTCTGGAATGTCAACAAGATAGAAATTGCTGAAAACTTTGATAAACTGATGGCGGATTATGAGAAAGCCGGCGGAAAATATATGCTGGAGACCACCGCTGAAAATCTTATTATGGAAGATGGAAAGGTAACCGGTGTCAAAGCGGTCAGCAATCTGGACGGAACTGAATATACCATACACGCCAGGGCAGTTGTCATTGCCGAAGGCGGATTCCTTGGAAACGGTGAACTGACAGAAAAGTACTTATCCGACGAATATTATCCTCTGAAGGGAACATGGAAGGTATATGGCAGTAAAGGAAATGTCGGCACCATGATGGAGGATGCCATTGAAAATGGTGCAGCTACCTATAACATCGGTATGCCTCCGGAAGTGCATCTGGCGGGCTCCGATCAGTTCATTCCGGTTAGCGCCGGATTTGAAGTTCACGAAATAGAAGGCGTTATATCTGCAGCCATGGGAACTCCGATGGTTTGGTCAGCCGCCGATGCTCCCATGTATCTCGGAATTGCCGCTGACTCTATGGCGGTCGGAATGGATGGCAGGCGGTTCAGCTCCGAGGAAGGAATCTCCATGCTGGATCCCTGGAAGGCAGGCCCTAATTACTACAGTATCTGGTCTAAGGATCAGCTGGATAAGGTTAAGGAAAACGGTTTCCATCAGAATTTTGACACCGTACCGCCTTCCGCTTTCCTGGGCTTCTGCGGTTCCATTCCGGAAGGCGAACCGCTCCCCGAACTATATGACGTACTCGGCAAGGCAGAGGAGATGGGTTTCGTATGGCAGGCTGACTCCATCGGGGAACTGGCCGATAAGATCGGCGTTCCCGCAGACAATCTGAAAACGGAAGTGGATAACTACAATAAATATGCGCAGACCGGTACGGATGAAGAATTCGGAAAGCCCGCAGAAGATCTCACCGCCTTCGGTGATGGCCCGTACTACGCAATCAAAATGGCGTCCTACTCCTATAACACCGTAGCCGGTCTTGACATCAACGATAAGATGCAGGTTCTGGATACGGACGGCAATCCGATCGAAGGCCTGTATGCAGTCGGAAGCGACTCCGCCGGTGTACTCTTCTCTGAAAAGAAACCGTACGTAACCTTCGGCGGCATCAACAACGGCTGGGCACTTACCTCCGGATATATAGCCGGCGTAACCGTAGCTGATTTTGTAAACGGCACCGACAATGCCGCAGATATCCTGAATTCCGAGGTGCTGAAAGCACAGTAAATACCAGTAAGCGGAAGCTGCAGACCCGCGGAGAAAACAACAGTTTCTCCGCCGGCACGCTGCTTCGAATACGTGAATAGGCAGGATTTCTCAAAATTCTTAAAAAGCATAAGTACATTTACACTGAAAGCCGGGACATGACTCCCGGCTTTCAGCATATAAATGACCCGCAGCAAGCCGCGGCGAAAGATCCGGGCTAATACCCAGACTTATGCCGCGTGCCTGCTTGACCCATAGCAAGCCGCGGCGAAAAATCCGGGCTAATGTGCAGACTTATGCCGCGAGCTTGCTTTACCCGTAAAAAGACGCGGCGAAAAATCCGGGCTAATACCCGGGCTTCGGCCGCGAACTTAATTGACCCACAGCAAGCCGCGGCGAAAGATCCGGGCTAGTGTTCCAACTTATGCCGCGTGCCTGCTTGACCCATAGCAAGCCGCGGTGAGCAATCCGGGCTAATGTCCAAACTTCGGCCGCGCCGATACATGACCCATAGCAAGGCGCGGTGAGCGATCCGGGCTAATGTCCAAACTTCGGCCGCGCCGATACATGACCCATAGCAAGGCGCGGTGAGCGATCCGGGCTATTACCCAGACTTATGCCGCGTGCCTGCTTGACCCATAGCAAGCCGCGGTGAGCGATACGGGTTAATGTGCAGACTTATGCCGCGAGCTTGCTTTACCCGTAAAAAGACGCGGCGAGAAATTCGGGCTAATACCTGGGTATCGGCCGCGTACTTAATTGACCCACAGCAAGCCGCGGCGAAAGATCCGGGCTAGTGTTCCAACTTATGCCGCGTGCCTGCTTGACCCATAACAAGGCGCGGTGAGCGATCCGGGCTAATGTCCAAACTTCGGCCACGCCGATACATGACCCATAGCAAGACGCGGTGAGCAATCCGGGCTATTACCCAGACTTATGCCGCGTGCCTGCTTGACCCATAGCAAGGCGCGGTGAGCAATCCGGGCTATTACCCAGACTTATGCCGCGTGCCTGCTTGACCCGTAAAAAGACGCGGCGAGAAATTCGGGCTAATATCCGGGTATCGGCCGCGAACTTGCATGACCCATAGCAAGACGCGGTGAGCAATCCGGGCTATTACCCAGACTTCGACAGCGAGCTAGCATGACCCATAGCAAGCCGCGGCGTCAGTTCCGGGCTAATATTCAGTATTTAGCCGCGCCGAAACATAGTCCGTATCAAGTCGCGGCAGAAGAACCGGGCTAGTATCCAGGCTTTCGCCGCGTACTTGCATAACCCATAGCAAGCCGCGGCAACAGTGTCGGGCTAAAGCCAGGACTTGTGCCCCATCTCATCCTCATGCAATGGATTATCTGCAATTCGCAGTTCTCACAAACAATAATTCTCTATAATTGAATTTATTATGCTCGCATCGAGAGGATTTCGCGCTGTTTCGATCGTTATGATCAAGGTATCACCTGGCAAAAAACCAGCACTGATATAATTGTTTATTTTTTTAACTGCTCCTTCGGCATAAGTTGGCTCATCCATCCTGCCAAGGTGTTCCCAATACTTTATTTTTCTTTCACGTACATTTTGAACAGTAAAATCAGGAAGACAATTTATACCATTTTTCTCGAGACGCTGTTCGTATATGTAGGGCACATTGGCGTAATATAAGCTATTGGCGATAAGCTGTTCTGATTTTGACCTAACCATCTCCCCACGAGCTGTTTTTTGAGTAAGACCTTCCGGGTGATAAGAAGAATTGACTTTATCATTTTTTTGAGTAAGAGCATAGAAATCTGCAATAACATTTTCATCAGTTAAAGTAATAGAATTGACAAGATCCTTTCTATTATCTGAAAGATTCTCATATATCTTTTCAGCAGGTAATTTAGGATAGTACTGCAGAATAGTATTGATTTTATTGTATTCTGAACATGCGCTCGCCAGGACTTTAGCATAGTAACTGTTTTGAGCATACTGGCAGATACATTTCTTTTCGTTCTGTGAAATATAAACCTGATTAGAATCCTTAACAATGTAATATGCAAAACTGTTACCGCGCTTTTTGATGCAAAGAGGGTAATTTTGTGGATGTGCATTCTTCCATTTCTCAATATAGGCAATTTTTTCCTTAAGAAAATTTCGCCTGGCTTTTAGTTGGGCAATTAACTCATCAGAATCTTCTCCAGAATATAAATTTTTCCTACGCATATAAACGCCTCCATGATTTGGTAATGAAAAAAAGATAGATAGAAAGGTAAAAAATGCAAAAATGAGATTGGTAAATGAAAGGGATATAAGACAATTTTTGAATTGCAGGGCAGTACACATAATGAATATAACACACTTTATAGATAATTTGTACGATTTACAATAAAAAGCTGATAACCATTATGTCGCAGCAAAACATTAGTTTTAGGCCAAAATCAATTTCACATCAAATATAACCCACAGCAAGTCGCGGTGGCAGTTCCGGGTTAATGCCCAGACTTCGGCCGCGTGCTTGATTGACCCACAGCAAGCCGCGGTGGCAGTTCCGGGTTAATGCCCAGACTTCGGCCGCGTGCTTGATTGACCCGCGGCAAGACGCAGCGAAAGTTCCGGGCTAATTTCCAGACTTATGCCGCGCCGAAACATGACCCACAGCAAGCCGCGGCGACAGTTCCGGGCTAATGTCCAGACTTATGCCGCGTGCTTGATTGACCCATGGCAA
>Ga0256404_1007863_pt1 | contig 16498 bp, 16 predicted proteins | sample RumenRJG_01DNA_FD_185990 | JGI IMG/M metagenome (GOLD analysis project Ga0256404, IMG submission 185990) | Bovine rumen microbial communities from Lethbridge, Alberta, Canada - RJG_01 | ecosystem: Host-associated > Mammals > Digestive system > Stomach > Rumen | place: Canada: Alberta | collected...
TGTTGGCCATTTTTACATTTGATTATTGGTATTTTGGCTGCAGTTTGTGGATTTGTCTGTGGTGAAATTCTGCATTTAAATACATTTTTAACTTCAGCCTTAGTTTATGCATTTTTAATGCTGATAACTGGGTACAATCATCTTGATGGTGTAATGGATATGGCTGATGGTGTCATGGTTCATGGAACTCCAGAAAAAAAGATTAGTGTTGTTAAGGACTCATCAGTAGGTGCAGGTGGAATAGCGACATTATTTATAGTAGCTTCAATTACAATTGCCGGAATTTGCAATGTCTTGGATTATAAGTTCTTCATGGGAATAATCATTTGTGAAATGGTGGCTAAAAACTCACTTTTAACAACTGCCTTAATGTCCAACCCTTTAACTCCGGGAATTGGAAGTTATTTCATATTTTCAACAAACCCATTTAACTATGCATTGTCAACTATAATTGTAGCAGTTATTGCATTTTTATTGGGTGGTGTTGTTGGATTAATTGGACTTTTGGGAGCTATAATTTCAGGATTTTTAATATCTAGAATCGCCGAAAGAAACTTTGGTGTTGCAAATGGTGATGTATTGGGAATGAGTAATGAAGTCGGGAGATTGATGGCTTTACTGTTCATGTCAATAGCTTTATATTTTTTATAATTTGGTGATAAAATGAATGTTAATGTTTTAAGATTGGACCATAGATTAAAAAGGGATACTCGTATTACAACTCATGTCTGTTTAACTGCCCGTGCATTCGGAGCAAGCAAAATTTATCTTGCAGGCGAAGAGGACAATAAACTGATGGATAATGTAAGAGATACTTCCAAGAGATTTGGGGGCAGCTTTGAAATAGAGCATACTGATTCTTATATGGGTGTAATCAATAACTGGAAAAAGGAAGGTGGAAAAGTAGTTCACTTGACAATGTATGGCTCACAGGCTCATGAAGTGGCTCCTGAAGTGCGGGAAGATGGAAGTGACATTTTAATTATTGTTGGTGGTTCCAAGGTTCCAGGAAAAGTTTATAAGGCTGCAGACTGGAATGTGTCAGTTACAACACAGCCTCACTCTGAAGTGTCATCGTTGGCAGTATTCCAGCATCTATTGATGGATGGTAAGGAGTTTGATTTGGAATTTGAAAATCCTGTATTGGAAGTAATTCCAACCGCTCATGGTAAAAATGTAAATATCCATGATGAAAACCGTTAGGAGATAAAATCATCCAGTCTTTTAATGGCTTTCAATTTCTCATCTTTTTTTATTCTTGCCTGGTCAAGAGCATCTTTTATCGTTTGAATTGAATTGTCATAGACCTCTTTATCTACGGGGTATGGAAAACCGTCCTTTCCTCCATGGGTGAAACTGTATTTTACAGGATCTTTCCAGCTTGCAGGTTCTCCATAAACCAAATCTGATATCAATGCAAGGGCTCTTATTTTTTTAGGACCAATTCCCTGAAGCAAAATCAACTCTTCATAATTTTCAGGCTGTATTTCCCATGCATTCTTTAGAACTTCAAATTCCTTATCGGATATGTCCATATCTAAAACAGGATGGTGTGCAGGCATTGTAAAATCTTCCAAAAGCATTTGATTATCTTTTCTTTTGAAATACTGTCTTAAATGGTCGGGATTATCATTAATTAAATCGACACTGATTTTTTGTGCGGATTTGCTTTGCTTGTCAGTCATGTTTAGTGTTTGCGGTGTTTTCATGTCACATGATATTCCGCTATGGGGATCCATCAGCAAATCATCAACTTCCTCCCCCATCCAATGATAGCGGCGTGCATACTTGTTATCTGTATTCATTCCCTGTTGTATCACTGCCCAGTCTCCTTTTTCAGTTACAAAGAAATTGTGCTGATATAATGTATAGCCGTCCTGAATGCATGAATTATCTATTTTTGCAGATAGTTTGCTGGTTTCAATTAATTTTTCAGTTGTTTTTGTTTTTAAATTAAATATGTCTCCTGCATGGGCAATACCTTCCGGAGTCTTTCGTGATTTGGCGCCTTTGCCTCCACTTAAATAGATTCCATGCTCTTCGGGGGATAATGACTCTTTTAGAGCACCCATTGTGGTGGTGGTTGTTCCGGAGGAATGCCAGTCAAAGCCTAAAACACAGGAGAATGCTTGAAACCAGTATGGATTGGATATTCTTCTAATAAATTCATTTAAGCTATATTCTTCAATAATGACTGATGTCAATGCTCCGGATAACTCAACCATTCTTGAAAATAGCCATCTTGGCGGATGCCCTCCATGTAGTGGTAAATTGACTGCTCCTCGTCTTTGCATAATAATATTTTATTTTTTATTTATTTATAAAAATATTGTGAGAGCATTTGATAAGTTTTTAAAACAAAACTTTAATAAGTAGTATAAATATAGTTATTAATGTTATAATGTTTATTAATTATTTATAGGAGCGTTATTATTTATGGCAATTAAAGACGGCGACTTTGTTCGTGTAAATTTTACTGGTAAAATAAAAGAAAATGATGAAGTATTTGATACTACTTATGATGAAATAGCTCAAGAAGCTGAAATTTTTGATGAAAACAAAACTTACAAACCAATCCCAATTGTAGTTGGAGGAAACCACTTATTACCTGCTATTGAAAAAGAAATTGTTGGTCTTGAAGCAGGAGAACGTAAAACTGTTGAAGTAGACAGCGACAATGGATTCGGTCCACGTGACCCTAAAGCAATACAATTAATCCCTATGAAAGAATTCAAAAAACAAGGCATGACTCCATATCCAGGTATGAGAATTCAGGCTGAAGGTGGGGAAGGTAGAATCTTAACCGTTAACGGCGGAAGAGTAAAAGTTGATTTCAACCACCCATTAGCAGGAAAAGACTTAATTTATGATGTTGAAGTAACTGAAATCATCGAAGACAACGAAGAAAAAATCAAAAGTATGATTGAGTTACACTACTCCAATCCTAATGTGGACTTAGAAAAAACTGAAATCTCCATTGAAGATGGTGTTGTAGACATTCAATTAGATGAAATGGCTAAATTCGATCAACAATCCTACATGGACATTACATTCGCAAGATTCAGAATAGCTAAAGACATCTGGGAAAACATTGAAGAAGTTACTAAAGTAAACTTCGTAGATGCTTTCGAAAAAAGAGAAGAATCTGATGATGAAGAAGATGAAGAATAGATTTTCTTCCTCTTAATATTTAATTCTATGAGTTATTTTTAAAATAACTCACAAAACTTTTTTTAGATTACAACATCCTTTTTGGTAAAGTAGATATAGGAAATAGCCAATCCTATTAGGAATGTTACTAAAATAATACCATAAGACACCATAATGTTTGCACCATATTTTACTATCTCGCCTGATGCGATTAGATATGGACATACCCAGGGTACAAAGGGAGCCCAATTCTGGCCGTATACCATTATGTTAATTAATGATAAGGTAGCTCCGCCAACCATTGCAGGAACCATACTTGTTATTAATAATGAAATGAATACAAATGGGGAAAATGTTAAAAATAACAAAACGTTTGCTAATAGAAGTTGGCTAAAGCTAGTTATAATTAGTTTTAAAGTTAATCCCTCAAGGCCTGCAATAAAACCGAATATTAGTGTGGATAAGCTTGTAACTACAGTTAATATTACAATCCATACTAAAAACATTATGTATTTGGATATTAAGAATTTTTCCCTGGATATTGGAATAGTCAGCATTGTCTTTAATGTATGTTCGCTATATTCTCTGCCGAATAGGTAAGATATGATTATTGCAAAGATGAGAACTGCAAACATTGCGGACATATACATATTTACATTTGTGGATAATGCTTCAAAGCTGTGGCCTTCATCAAATGCAGTAACTGCAATAAACATTAATAATGGTGGAAGAATGGCCCCCATTAAACTTAACAAAAATATTTTTGATCTTTTTAGTTTTAAAAATTCCATTTGAATAAATGTTATCATGTAATCACCTGAAAATTAATTATTGGATACAAATCTTGTAAAAAAGTCTTCCAAATTTTCTTCACATAGATTTACTTTTTTCACATCAATTCCTGCACTAACAAATAATGCATTAATTTTATCTCGCATTTCTAAGTTGGAGTATAAATGAATTATTCCTTCTTTTGTAATGGTAAAGTCCTTATTTGATTTAAGCCCTATTTTTTCAAGAAGTTCGACAGCTTTATATCCGTCAGATAATTCAAATTCAACAAATTTATTTAATCGATTGTGTAATTCTTCTTTTGGAATTTCCTCAATTAATATGCCGTTATCCATAATGCCTATAACATCTGCGATGTTTTCTATTTCACTTAGGATGTGGCTTGATATTAAAATTGTTATTCCATATTCGTGTGATAGCCGTTTAAGCAGTGTCCGAATTTCTTTAATTCCAAAAGGGTCAAGGCCGTTAATCGGTTCATCTAAAATTAATAATTCTGGATTGTGCATAATGGCTGCAGCTATTCCCAAGCGCTGTTTCATGCCCAATGAGAAATCTTTAAATTTTTTAGATTTTGAGTTTTCTAGATTTACCATTTCAAGAACTAGATTAATATTTTGGGGATAAAAATCTTTTCTCAGCTTTGATATAATTTTCAGATTTTCGTATGCGGTTAAATTTTCGTAAAATCCCGGAGTTTCAATAATTGATCCTATGTTTGAGTATATTTCTTTTGTATATTTTTTAGAGTTTTTTCCGAAAAGGTATATTTCTCCGCTGGTGGGATATGCAAGATTTAACAGCATGCACATTGTTGTGGTTTTTCCAGCTCCATTTTTTCCCAAAAGACCGTAAATTTTTCCTTTTTCGACATGCATATTGATTGAATCTACTACTGTATTATTGTAATATATTTTTGACAAATTCTTTGTTTCGATAATGTATTCTACCATATTAAAATCTCCCATAATATCTTATTAAAAACTTAAAAAAAGAATAGTAGAATGTTAAAACATTCTATTTGGTTAATTGATCTCGCAAATTGATACACATTAGAATTTAAGATAGCCCAACTAATCAATCAGTCGGGCTAGAGACATCATTTCCTTAAATTTGTGTGGCATATAATAATCCAATAGATCTTGCATTAAAAATGCTTAAGTAAGGTCCGACAATGAATATTGTAACTAATATGTTAATTATTCCTCCTAAAAGGAATATTGCACCTGCATCAGCACCTAACATGAATCCGGAAAATCCAAATGCTGTAAATATTCCATAAATGATTGTATTTACAACAGCTGAGATGACCATTGTTATTATAATTAAACCTATATAGGTTATTATACATTTAAGCCATCCAATATCATCAATAACTTCTTTAAGCTCCTTAATTCTAAATGCTTTTGCGAATACACCTTCATTATGTGCCATGTGACATATTCCCATTTGACTCATTAAGCATGAAGCTACTGCAAGTAAAAATGTTATTAAAGCTCCAATAACCATTATTGCAGATGCTAAAATGCCTGTAAGGGCGTTTGCGATAACTATAAAGAGTAAAAATACAATTAATGGAACAAGTAAATAGAGTATTTCAACTATTAATACTTTACCTCCATCCACAAACATTCCGGTAATATTATCAAATTCAGGTAGGGGATCTCTTCCGTTAATTACTCCGTGAACTGCCGTGTTAACAACTCTATAATTATATCCTGCAACCAAAAAAATTGGAATCAATAAGATGCTGAATAAAGCTATCACTCCTAATTTCACTAATGTTTTCCAGTCTTTAGCAGAATATTCCAGTGAATCTTTATAAATATCTAAAATCATTTTTCTTCAACTTCTAATCATCATCAAAGATGAATATTTCTTCTATGAAAAAATACTTTTCTCGATCTCCTTTGAACATCATTTTATTAAAAACTTGGGTTATATCTCGAGCTAAAAACAAAGAAGGATTATATCTGCCGTTTTCCAGTGAATTAATGGTTTGTCGGGTAACACCAACTTTGTCCCCAAGTTCTTTCTGGCTCATTTTGAGCTCTTGTCTTAAATATTTAATCATGGTTTTCATACTATCCCATTGAATAACATTATCTTTTGCAAAAGTATTTAAGTACGAAAGTAATTATGTTAAAAAATAATTACTTATGTTAATGTTATATGACATGGTATATAAACTTTACTGTTTATAAAAAATTTATTAAATTACTTTAAAATCATATAAACAAATTAAAATTAGTTTTTTTTTAAATAAAAATATTAATTAATGTTATTTTATTATTTTATTTTTTATTTCAACTTTAATTATAAAAAACAGCAATATTAACAATTTATTTTTTTTAAAATTGAAAACAAATATTTATATATGGAGTAAGATATCTTTAACAAATGTAATCTAAGTATAACATATTTTAATGGATTCAAATACTTTTTCCACCACTAACGGCAACAATCCCAGGAATGTCTTTTACTTTTAATTTATACATTGCTTCAATTCCTTCATTTTCAAATGCAACACATTTTCTTTCAAGGACTTTACTTGTTAATAATGCAGCAACTGGTGGGGTTATGACAAAAATAGAGTTATTTTCATTTAATGCACGGATTGTTTTATCGTGAAGCATTCCTTTTCCGATATGTATCTTAACTCCATGTTCGCTTAAAAATGGGATGGTGGATTCAATTTCCTCTTTATTGCTTGTTGTCGGGGCAATTCCGGCATCACTTACTGCAGTGTGCATTATGGCAGAGCCTTCAATATCAAAATCTAGTTTTTCTTCTTTGATTAATTCAACAAGCTGTGGTAATGCAGCATCACGGCCAGTAAACATTGTTCCAGAAATGGAAACCTGATCTCCTACATTAAGAGATAGAATTTCTTTATCAGAAATTGGTGTTGTTATCTGTTTCATATCTAATTTTATAACATTAATTTATTTTAAAATTTCTTATTTTGAAAGAATTATTAATATTTCAATAAGTTATCAAATGTTTGAAAACAAATCATTATTTACATTAAATTATATGACGTTTTTAGAGCCGTGTATTGCCAATGAAATTTCTCATATATTTATTTTTAACTCGGATAAATGATTAGTAACAAGCCAATTCACATAATGGTTGGAATCAGAAAGCACATATCTATAAGTCATCACCACATAAGAAATCAATTATATTTAGATGCTTAACACCATCTTTTGAAAAGTCATGATTTTCAGCAGTTATCAGGATTGATTCGTATTTGTCAGGTATCTTCAATAATGGAGTGATTTCACGATTCAATGTTTTTTCACTTGTCAACCTGTAGGAAACCTGAATATATTTGTATTTACCGGATTTTTCACATACGAAATCCACTTCACTATTATCAGCATTTCTGCCGACATTAATTTTGTATCCTCTTCGAAGGAGCTCCACATAGACTATGTTTTCCAGAATTTTGGTTACCTTTAATATGTTGTCTTCAATCAGCGCATGATGAAATCCATGATCCATCAGATAATATTTTCCCAGTATTTTCATTTCCCTTCTTCCTTTAAGTTCGAAACATTTGCATTTGGAAATGAAAAATGATTGTTTCATGTATTTGTTATATTTAAGCAATGTATCCTGTGATGTGTAGATGTTGTTGCTTTTTAGATAGTTCTTTATGCTTTTGGATGAAAATATTTTCCCTGTGCTGCTTGTCATGTATCGAGCGAAGCGCTGCAGCAGGTCAATGTTATTTATCTTGAAGCGTGAAACCACATCTTCGAAGAGTATTGAGTTATAGATGTCTTTTAGGGCATTTTTTTTGAATTCATTGCTTCCGAGTGTCATAATCCCAGGCATGCCTCCGAAGTTGAAGTATTCATCATACAGCTTGCGGATTGAATCATCTGTCAGTTCAACATCTTCGATTTCGTTTTTATATTGTAGAAACTCCTTGAATGAGAATGGATATACATTGATTGTAAGATATCTTCCTGTCAGAAGTGTTGCCAGCTCGCCGGAAAGCAGTTTTGAATTTGAACCAGTAATGTATATGTCGCTGTCAATGGAAACTCTGTAGCTGTTTATGGATTTTTCCCATCCGTTCACCTGTTGGATTTCATCGAAAAACAGATAGACTTTTCCTTCTATGTTTTTAACCTTATCATATATTATATCGTCCAGTTGTTGTGTACTGTCGATGTGGGCATATTCTCTTGATTCTAAGGAAATGAATATTATGTTTTCATCTTCAACACCCATTGATTTTAGTTCGTCTATGAAGTTATACATTAAGCTGGTTTTACCTGATCTTCTAATTCCGATATATGCCTTAACAAAATCAGTGTTAACGTAATCTTTTAATTGATTAATATAAGCTTCACGTTTTATCAGTTTACTTGCCATGACTATCAACTCATTTATGCATAATATAAATTATTTCTATAAAAGAAAAATTTATGGAAATTCTAAAAAATTCAATCTACTAAAGAATAATTTTTAAAAATAACAAAAAATTCAATCTGTAGAAAGAAAATTTCTTAATTAATTATTGCTGCACATTGTATATAATACTTTTCCAATCATCGAATATCCTCCCATGAGTATTAAATTAGGATTATGAAATTTTTTCATCAATGATTTTCCATCCTTTCATTCAATTAAGGATAAATTTATTAGTATTATATCAAATTAAGAAGTTAATATATTTTTTGTTTGAAATAAAGACAATTTTACAAATTTAGAGTAATTTAACAAAGTCAAAGCAATATTTTAATTGTTAAAATTTCATCAATATCCAATTGAAGAGCGGTCCTCATTGATTTTTTCTTGCCTTATAACATAATGTAATTCCATAATCAAATCTATAAAAACTATAAAAGTAGTTTGTTAAATTACTATAATTTTAATTATTCCAGATATTTTTCTTCCAATATGATAAATAACCCCGAAATAGTTAAAACTTCAAAAAAAGCGAAAATAGCTTGACAATTAGAACAATAAGCTCTAATATATAGGCCATAAGATAAAAATGAACAGAACCAACATAATCCAAAAAGCTGTGCAAATAGTGTTATCAATAATAATATCTCAAAAATAAAAAGCAACAACATATTTTTTTTAGGTTTGTTAGAGAAAGCATTGATTCCTGTTAAGATAAATCCTGCAATGGAAAGGATACTAAAAACATATGAAATTAATTGATAGAAATGAATATTCATAATTGCGAAATTAAGTGAAAAATTATCTTGTGAAAATTCATTTTTAGTTAATAAATGCATATTTAAGAATGATTCAACATCTGAAACATTGTTTCTTTCGGCATATGTCAATGTAGGAAACAGTAAATCAATATTATCTTCATGAATATTTTTACCCAAATCTGTATATAAAGTGGATGTTTGGAGCAATTGGAAAAACAAATCATTTAACTCATAAATTTCATCCCATGATCTTCCGGGAGCATATTTTGAAATGAATATCTTATCAGACTTATTCAAATCACCATTTTTAAATGCAGCATCAAGCTCTCCATTTATTGTGTGGAAAAAGTCGCTAGTTGATTTTTCATCATTATATAATCCAGAAAGTGCTAATGCATCTCTTAAACTCCATGTAATCAAATCTCCAGTCACATTATTTTTTTTCAAGTCCCCTTGTGCCCATCCTGAATGTGCCAAATTATTTAATAATTCAGGATGTTTTTGTAAAGTAGCGGATGCACCCCAAGCTTTTTCAATAGTTGAGTAAGGAACCCATATTACATCAGATTTATTACTATCCTCAATTAATAGAAGATTATGGAAAAATTCACCTAATTCCCCTTCTGTTCTTGTGTTAATATCGTAAACACCAAATTTTTCATGATTAATCTCGGAATATGCGAATGTACCGCCTACAAAAATAAGAATTGGAATAATGCATAAAAATATGAATTTAACTGATTTTTTCAAATCAAAATTTTTATTTTTATAATTCTTAAATTTAAAAATTAAAGCAACAAATATTGTGGCTATTAATATAAATAAAATCGCTATTCCTTCTTCTTTAATATAATAATTAAAAGTAAATAATAAACCTGTGATAATGCCCCAAATTAATAATGAATAATATTTGGATTCATCAAAAAATAATTTATTCATAAAAATGAATAAAGATGATAAAAATAAAATTAAAAATGGAAATATTATTGCATTCCTATAAATTCTACCACTTATAAACAAATCTAAACCGTTAGGGAAAAATATTATAAACAAATAAATCAATGCTAAAACAAGTTTATTTTTTGTTATGTACTTATATGCAGCATAAGTTACAAAAATTCCTGCAAAAATCCAAAGAATTGAAAAAACTAAACCATATGGTAATCCAGTAACATTAACAAACTTTAAAAAAAGGGAATAACCAATTGTCTTACTTAATGAGTGCATATTCCAATTTGCAAAATGCTGGCCTAAGTGAGCATAGTCTATCAATAGTAATTCATCAAGTTGTCCAGAAGTAAGTGAATACCAATATGGAAATGAATTTCCAATATATATTCGAAATATTGAAAGTAAACATATGATTGATATTATAATGTAAGAATTCAATATCTCTAATTTTTTCAGTGTTGTCAAGTTGATTTTAAATTTCATGTTTATATTTTTAAATTAACAAGATATGTTCCATAGAATAACAAATTGTTTTACCAGAATAATCTTTAAATAAGAAGTTTACAAAATACTCTTTTTCTTTAAGGTTGCTTTTCCCAATATATGTTGAAAATCCAGCACACCACCCTTTTTCCTTTTGTTTGTATTCATCAACATCGAATCTTTTTTTAGTTGATGTATAAAAATAATGAATATCATCTTCTTTTCCACTTAACTTAATAATTAATTTATCAGTATTTATTTTTCTATCAGGGCAACACCAACCAGTTAACTCAATGAAAACATCATTTTCTGACAATTTATCAATAAAAATTTCTGCATCACCATTTATTACTTCATTATCATTATAAGAAGAACAATAAGCCACCTCTGCTTTATGAGCATATAATTTTATAAGTTTATCTCTAAAATATTTTGTTGAATCGTTTAAATCAATTGGTTCTGGATTAATTGTAAGTTTATCAAAATATGTTCCATCGGGATTGATTCTTGAAAATAAATATCCCACATCTTCAACTTCATTAAATTTTTCTTGAACTTTTTCATAAATATCCATGTCTTCTATATTAGAGGAATTTTCTTTATCCAAATCTTTTAAATTTTCTATGCTTTCAATATTGACATCAGTATGACAATTTAAATCTTTTATTTTAGTAATTATTTCATCAGCTTCGTTTTTTTGTAATAGTTGTTTCTTATTCCATTCCATATTATTATAAATAGAGATATATGGAGTTCTAATTTCATAAGATTCAAGAGGAAAATGCGCATAGCCATATTTAATCAAATCAATAATTTCATCTTTATTTTCATTAAGTAAGATCGTAATAAATCTAATCTGCGGAAGATTGGTATTTATATTATTAATGACTTTTTCTAGTAAAGATAGATTATTTTTAAAATGATCAAATTGTTTACTTTGGGTGATGTATTCAAATCTTTTTGGATTAAAAGTTTCTATTGAAATATTAATAAGAAAAATATTTGCTGTAAGCATGGATTCAATAAAATTTTCATCCATAGGTTTTAAAAGATTTGTTGTAAAAAAACATTTATTTTTAGCTTCTGGAGGTAACATTTCCAAATATTCTAAAAATTGTGGATGAACCGTTGGTTCATAACTACATGAAAAATAAAAGCCATACCCTCCTCCCTCATAATTTTTAACAAAAGGAATAACCTCTAACATATGAGAATATGTTTCTAAATCCATATTAACAGAATCTTCATTAAAGGAATTAAAACAAAATCTACATCGCTGATTACATTTATTATTTATGTCCATATTAACTCCATTAAATAACATTTCTTCTTTTTGTGGAATAAGAATTTTATTGGGGGATGTATCTTTCTTTTTAAGATTAAAAAGTTTTTTATTAAAAATACTCATTACTACTCCTCCATATGGTGGTAAATTTAATTAAATCGCCAGTACAATAATTAGTTTCAGTATAAATTCATCTGAACAAGTTGCTCTTATCTTTTTTTGAATTTCATTAACTTTTAACATTGAATTCATCATTAACAAGCATATTACAATTATAATCATCAACTTGCAAAACATCAACTTTAGAATACGTGTCAATAAATTCAGAAATAATCTTGCTTAAATCTTTCATAACTTCACCATTGCTATCAGTTAAACTTATTGAATATATTTTGATAATATATATATAAAAATATAACATATTCTTTATCTCTTAAATTAATATTATGTTACTATAAATATATAAATTTTCAACATTTTTGACTCACTTATACTTACAATAATTTTATTCTTATTTTATATAAAAAATATAATGAATAATATAATAAAAAAAATATTAAAGAGAAATATCAATTTTGGAAATGATTATTATGGGAATTACTTCTTTCATAAATAAACGAATTCTGTAATTACAAATTTGGGAAATAGAAACCTTATTACCTACATTAAGAGATAAAATTTCTTCATTGAAATTGGTGTTGATATTTGTTTCATATCTAATTTTATAACATTTTTTTTATTTTAAAATCTTCATTAATTTTCAAAATGTTATTTTTAATAAATCTAATTTTGTCATGAGCATTCCTAAAGATTTATATTCATCATGTAATTCCTTAATATACTTTCCTACATCATTCCATGTTCAACCAGTACTATTAGGAGTATTACACATAGGAACATTAAGAATAGGTTGTTTGGTGTATCCTTATTTGATATTGCAATATCAAAGAATTAATTAATTGTTTTTAAATTTAAAAAATTAACAAACTATTTAACATATAAAATATAATAAGGAATATATAATAATTAATAACAAGCATATAACAAAAAATTCTTTTTATTTTTTTCGAGATGAGGATCTCACTAATGATATTATGGTGTTAATGGTCCGACCAATCATATCGCATATAAAAATGGTGAATAATATGAATTTTAAAGATAGAATATTATATTTGGATATTTTAAGAGCATTGGCAATCATTTTTGTTGTGTTTTGGCATGTATCTAATCAATTTTCCACTAATTTGTTAAATTTTAATGTAGTTATCCCAATCAATTCATTAGTTAGAATTGCTATTCCGATATTTTTAATGATATCTGGTGCATTACTTATTGGTCAAAAAAAATATGATTTTTTAGATTTTTTTAAAAGGAGATTTAGCAGAATTTTCATTCCTCACATATTTTGGGTTATAATATACTTTATATTGGGTTTAACGATTATCCCTGATTATTATGGTTTATTTAATTATAGTACTCCTGCAAGCTTATCTATTTCATATTTCTGGCAGTATTCTTTAGTATGAGTGAATTTTCAGCATTATTGTGGTTTGTATGGTGTATAATTGGTTTTTATTTAATCATTCCAATATTAAACAGTTTCGTTAAGGATTATGGATTAAAAGGTATCGAATATATATTGATTATGTCCATATTGTGTCTTTTTATTCCTACATTTGGATTAAAGACGTCTTCCATTTCTGATAGGTTAAGATTCATTTGGCCTTTTTTTACTTGCTATTTTTATCCTATTTTGGGTTATTATATACATAATAAAAAATTTAACATTTCAAATAAAATGTTGATGTTTATTGGTTTTATTGTATTTGTGTTGGGGTATTGTTTATCTTTGAATACAATGTATTTCGAAGGATTGGCCGATTTATCAATAAACTATCTGGATATAAATCATGCATTTGTTGTTATTGAATCAGTAGGTTTCTTTTTAATGTTTAAATATATGTATATGCATTCGGACAAGTTCAAAACTGCTGGAGAATCCATTTTATCAAAATTAACAGTTTCTTTAAGCGAATACAGTTTTGGAATTTATTTTATTCATATGATATTGATTAAGTTTTTATTAACAAAAAATTGGTTCGTACAATTCACCATAGGGAAGGCATATGTGTGGATTCCAATATTTGGTTTTGGTATCCTATTTGTTTCATGGTTTGTAACATTTATCATGGATAAAATACCTATTTTAAAATTATGCAAGTAATTTTTTTTATAAAAATATTAAATTTTCAATAAGTTATTTAAATGTTTGAAAACAAATATAGTATACATTATAATTTAATGATTTGTTTAGGAGATTGTAAATTTGATTATAATTAATGAGGATTTATGTAAAGGTTGTCACCTTTGCTTATTTATGTGTTATAAAAACGTATATGCAATATCTTCAGAAGCAAATAAGAAGGGAGTACTACTTCCTTATGTAAATTTTGAAGATAGATGTACTAGCTGTGGAGTTTGTGAAGTAATATGTCCTGATCAAGCTATTACAGTTGATATTAATAAAAATTGGTGGGTTGGAAAAGAAGATAATTCATTCAATCCTAAATTTTCAAACGGGAAGAAATAGGTGTTAAAATGTCAGAAGAATTTTTTATTCAAGGAAATGAGGCTTGTGCAAAAGGTGCACTAAAAGCAGGTTGTAGATTTTTTGCAGGTTATCCTATTACTCCATCCACTGAAGTTGCAGAAACCTTATCTCGTGAACTTCCGAAAGTAGGGGGATCATTTGTTCAAATGGAAGATGAAATAGCATCAGCCGGAGCAATTATTGGTGGTTCCTGGGGTGGAACTAAATCAATGACTGCAACATCAGGTCCGGGTTTATCTTTAATGCAGGAAAACATCGGATATGCATTCATTTCTGAAACTCCTATTGTCATTGTTGATGTTCAAAGAGGTTCACCTTCAACCGGTCAGCCAACCATGGCCGCACAGGGTGATATGATGCAGGCCCGTTGGGGTTCTCATGGAGACTATGAACCGATTGCGTTATCACCTTCCAGTGTTCAGGAATTCTTTGATTTTACAATTAAAGCATTTAACCTGGCTGAACAGTATAGAACTCCTGTGTTTGTAATGGCTGATGAAATCATTGGGCACATGAGAGAAAAGATAACTGTTGAAGATGATATTGAAATTGTCGCAAGGCAAATGCCTGAAGATAAGGAAAACTTTTTGCCATTCAGAAATGTTGAAAATGGAACAAATCCAATGCCTGCATTCGGTGAAGGCTTTAATATCCACGTAACTGGATTAACTCACGATGAAAGAGGTTATCCTGATACTAATGATCCTGAAACTCATGATGCTTTAGTTCAAAGGTTATGTGATAAGGTATTGAATAACAGGGATAAAATCTGTTCAGTACAATCCAAATACTGTGAAGATGCAGACTTTGTTATTGTATCCTATGGTGCTCCAGTAAGGTCCGCTTCAGAAGCTGTTGAAAAAGCAAGAGCAGAAGGCAAAAAAGTAGGTTATGTCAAATTGGATACTCCATGGCCTTTCCCAGAAGAACAGGTAAAAGAATTGACTAAAAATGCATCTAAAGTCATGGTCGTTGAATTGAACTTAGGTCAAATGTTTTATGAAGTCGACCGCGTATTGAGAAGAGATGCTGATGTTTATCTTATGGGTCAAGTTGGCGGTTTGATGCCTACTCCAGATGAAATATTATCTAAAATAAATGAAATAGGGGGAAATTAAATGTCTGAAGAAAATAAATTTACTCCATATATGAGAGAAGACAGATTGCCTCACATATTCTGTCCGGGATGTGGAAATGGAACTATCATGAATGCTTTCATTCAAGGTATGGAAAAAGCAGAAATGGACTTTGATAATATTGCAATGGTTTCAGGTATCGGATGTTCATCAAGAATTCCGGGTTATATGAATTGTGATTCATTGCACACTACTCACGGTAGAGCTTTAAGCTTTGCAACCGGTTTGAAAACTGCCAATAAGGATTTGGATGTTGTTGTATTCACGGGTGATGGTGACTGTGCATCTATTGGAGGTAATCATTTAATCCATGCCGCAAGAAGAAACATTAATTTAACCGTAATATGTATTAACAATAATATTTATGGTATGACTGGGGGTCAAATCAGCCCTACTTCTCCTAAAGGTAGTTTCGGAACTACTGCACCATATGGAAATATGGATACTCCATTCAATTTGGCTGAACTTGTAGCTGCTGCAGGTGCTACCTACTCTGCAAGATGGACTACAATTCAAATTGAAAGTTTGGTTACAGCTATTAAGGACGGTTTAAAAAATCCTGGTTTTTCATTTATTGAAGTTGTAACTCAATGTCCAACTTATTATGGTCGTAAAAATAAACTTAGAACTCCAACAGCTATGGCTGTAACTTTAAAAATGAATACTGTATTCAAATCCTCTGCTGATAGGATGAGGAAAAAAGACTTGGAAGGAAAAATAGTTGTTGGTGAATTTGCTAATTCCCAAAGAGAGGAGTTTACACAAAATATTGAAAGAATCAGTGAAGAGAAATTTGGTAAAAAAACTTTAATCAATTCAGCATATGAAGAGGAATTATAATGAGAACTGAAATAAGAATAGGTGGATTTGGAGGTCAGGGAGTAATTCTTGCAGGAATTATTTT
>Ga0256404_1007864_pt1 | contig 16497 bp, 10 predicted proteins | sample RumenRJG_01DNA_FD_185990 | JGI IMG/M metagenome (GOLD analysis project Ga0256404, IMG submission 185990) | Bovine rumen microbial communities from Lethbridge, Alberta, Canada - RJG_01 | ecosystem: Host-associated > Mammals > Digestive system > Stomach > Rumen | place: Canada: Alberta | collected...
GTCGGTGCCGTCGGGACGTTCTTCGTCAATGAAGTGCTTCAGTCCCCACGTCGCGCCCGACGAAATGGCGATGCTCGCCGCCGTGTTCACCACCAGCCGTTTCCACGATGAACTACTCTCCACGCCGCAGGCCTTCAACGCAAACACCGATGCAACTGGTACAAAGCGTAGCACGTCGTCGGCTCCGTCGCCGTGATACGCCTTCGGTTGTGCGAAGGCAGGAATTGTCGCCAGCCACAGGGCGAAAATACAAACAAAATGTCTTACCATACAAAAAATATTATTTCCGCTGCAAAGATAATAAAAAAATAGGAAATGAGCCCAAAAGTCGGGAAACTTTTGGGCTCACTTGAATGTGTATTTCAGAAATCTAAATCTTTATGATTTACTTTTTCCAGATGAACTGGAATTTTCCGAGGTAGAGACTTGTACCCTGACGGAGCATGTGGTTTACAGTATAGTCATTGCCATTTTGCTCAACAAAACAGTAGCTGCTATAATTCTTCGTATCCCAGTAGAGATAATATCCAGCCATATTGCATGAAGAACCTTCAGGGAACGTGATTGTTCCGTCTGCATTCAGATAGAAATCAATGTTCGGAGCTGAAGTTTCAAATGAATTGGATTTGTAAACCTTATACAATGGCGATACAATACGATAAACATTAGAGCCTTCTCCATTGAGAATACTAACATTTTCTGCCTTTGCACCCTTTTCCTCGTCATCAGCGAAATTGAAATCGATGAATGTACAGGTTCCAGCATTAACCCAATTGTAGTCGCACATGATACTGATGGTCGTTTCTGCAATAGCCGTGTTGGTTGTCGTGTCGGCTTGTGCCACGTCGGCATCGCTCAGTTTCAACTTAGCTGTATATTCGTTGCCTTTTACCATATTGGCAGCATTGATGACAACAACAGCCTCAGCCTTTCCGCTTTCGAATGTTACCTGACCACCGTTCGCGTCGGTAAAGATACCATCGTTTGCAGAAATCAGCGTGTAGTGCGCTGTGTAAGCATCTGCAGTGTTAGCTCGGATTAGTCTAACAGGAATGCTCAAGGTTGCATCCTGCGTCAGAATTTGATTGGCTTCTTTAATTTCGAAAGAAACATTCTGAAAGGATGAACTATAAAGAGCTCCTTCATTTTTCGTGTCGCACGATGTCAGGACGAAGCCTGCCAAGAGTGCAAATCCTAAAATATATTTCTTCATAATCGTACTTTTTTTATTGATTTTACTCGTCTTTCGTATTATTCTGGTCCTTATCGACATTCATGTTTTCATTTCCGTCGAATTCGGCCTGCGGAATAGTGAGCACCCACATGTAGTTCTCAGGATTCGTCGTCGGACGGTTCGGCAGCAGCAGACCGCTGGGCCAGCCGTGAGCGCTGTCGCGCTTGAAGCCTTGCTTCAGACGGCGAATGTCGAACGTACGACCCATTTCACCCCAGAGTTCGATACGCTTCTGGATGAGGATTTCTTCGAGCAGCGAACCCGTGTCGTCGGTGGTGAGTTTGCCGAGGGCAGTGCCCGACTTCTCGCACTTGTAATCGGCGTCGCGCTTGCTCATCACAGCCGTCAGGTGCTTCTTGGCGGTAGCCTCGTCGCCCAGGCGGCAGGCAGCTTCAGCAGCGTTGAAGTACATTTCTTCCACGCGCATCCAAATGTAGTCGCCTTCCCATGTGGCAGCGTTCGAGAACGAGAATTTCTTCTGCAGATAGTTTTCTGCGGGATTCCACCATGCGCGGCGAGCGTCTTTTTCGCCCATCTTCTGGTAGAGGTAGATGGAAATCTGCTTCGGAGCACGTTGTGCATAGCTCACAACGGGATCCATGTGGGCGAAGAAGCTGGCGTACATACCGGCCTGGTCGCTCTGGATCTTGGCACCCCACATCACGTCGTTGTATTCAACGCTGTTCATGCCCGTGATGGCTGCAACGTCGCCGACGGCGCAACCGCTGGCAGCGATGGCTTCTTCAGCATACTTCTTGGCGTTGGCCCAGTCTTCCTTGACCAGAGCGATACGCGAAGCGATACCCAAAGCGGTGGCATAGCCCACGTGGCTCTTGTTCTTCAAAGTAGTACCCTTGAGCAGCGTGAGGGCTTTCTCGATGTCCTTGTCAATTTGCTCATAGACCTGAGCAACGGTCGAACGGGGCTGACCCGTTGTGGTCTTGAACGTAGGCTCGGTGTAGAGCGGTACGCAAGGCTCACTCTCGTGGCCTTTGTAGGTGCGCGAGAACCACTGTGCCAGCATGAAGTAGCTGTAGGCACGCACGGCGTAAGCCTGACCGATGACGTAGTTCTTGTCTTCGGTGGCACCGCCCATCGTTTCCTCGGCGGCAATCACGTAGTTCACGTTGGCAATCCATGTGTAGTGGGCATACCAAAGGTCGTAGCTGCGCCATGCACTGCTGGTGAAGCGGCTCTTCACGTTGTAGGCAGCGTCGAACCAGAACCAGCCCGAACCCTGAGCACCCATGATGAAGTCGTCGCCCATCACTTCTGCTGCGAGGTTGTAGGCAGAAATACCGAAGCACTGGTGAGTGTTACCCGTCGTGGACCAGCCCGAGGTGTACATCGAGCGGTACAGACCGTTCAGGGGCACCATGGCAGCCTTCGCATCGCTGAAAAGCGTCGTTCCCGAAACCGAGTCGGTAGGCTGAGTTTCCAATTTGTCTTCCGAGCAGGCGGCCATGACCAGCATGCCCATCAGAATGAAACTATATTTAAATAAATTTTTCATGTTATTTCCTTTCTAAATTGATTTAACTTGTCTTTTTTCAACTCGTCAATGTGATTAGAACTTAACCTCAAGACCGATGGTGAAGGTCTTGTTGGGAACGTAGTCGTAGTCTGTGCCACCGCCGAAGTTGTACTGCGGGTTCATACCGTCGAGGTGTGTGAACAGAGCTACATTATCCATAGAGGTAAACACGCGGACGTTGCCCAGACCGACTTTCTTCACCCACAACTGCGGGAGCATGTAGCTCAGCGTGATGTTCTTGATGGCGAAGTAAGAAGCGTCGATCAGGTAGCGGTCGGTGACGAGCTGGTTACCATCGGCGATGGCCATACGGGGCACGTCGGTGATGTCGCCCGGCTTCTGCCAGCGGCGCAGTGCTGCGCGGTTCCAAGTGGAGCTATTGTACCACAGGTCCATGTGTGCGCTGTAGTTGCTGTCGTAGATCTTGCCACCGAGCGAGTAGGTGGTCAGGATGCTGAGGCTCAGGTTCTTGTAGTTGAGCGAGGTCGAGAGGCTACCATAGAGGTCGGGGATACGGCTTCCGAGGTAGTACTTCGATGCGTTTGCCTTGGCATAGTCGCTGGTGATGTATTCGGTGCCGGGCTTCATGTTGCCGTCATCGTCCTTCTCGTATGCCCAGTAGAGCTGCTGACCCGTGAGCGGATCGACACCTGCCGACTTGGCCATGAGGAACGTGTTGATCTCGTAGCCTTCTTCAATGACGCGGACGCCGCTGACGATTCTGGGCGACTCGGCGGTCAGTTTGAGCACCTTGTTGTTCAGGATTGAACCCATCCAAGCCACATTCCACTCGAAGTCTTTCGTCTTCACGGGATAGCCGCTGACTTCAAATTCCCAACCTTGGTTGCGCATGTTACCGACGTTGGCGCTGTAACCAGTGAAACCTGTCGAGAGAGCCATCGGGTAGTTGAGCAGCATGTCGGTGGTCTTCTTGTTGAAGTACTCGATGCTGGCGTGCAGGCGGCTGTTGAGGAAGGTTCCTTCAAGACCGATGTTCAGGTTGCCGTTCTTTTCCCAAGAAACTTCTTTGTTTTCCAATGTCGAAACGAATCCACCAGGAGCGTTACCGTTGGCGTAGCTCAGGTCGTAGAGGCTCTGCCAAGTGTAGTAATTCTGAGTTCCATCGGAGTGCAAAATATTGTCGTTACCCTGCTCACCATAACTGATCTTGAACGAGAGGTTGTCGAGCCACTTCACATCTTGCAGGAATTTCTCCTTCGAAACGCGCCAGTTGGCACCAATCGACCAGAACGTACCGGTGTTGTTGTCCACGTAGAAGCGCGAAGAAGCGTCCTGACGGAACGAAGCGGTGAGGTAGTACTTGTCGGCGAAGTTGTAGTTGATACGGCTCAGCCAAGAGTTGATGCGATACTTGTCGGTGTAGGAGTCGGCTTCGTTGAGCGTGGTGCCCGGACGAAGTTCCTTGATACCGTTTACGAGGCTGGTCTTGCTGGCTCTGAGAAACTCGTAGGTGTAGTCGTACCACTCGTGACCGAGCAGGACGTCGATGTTGTGCGAACCGAACGAACGGTTCCACGTGAGCAGTTGGTTGAAGGTGTAGCTCAGCGTGCGGCCATTCTGCTTCCGAATCAGACCGCCGGCGTTCTTCTGGTTACCGTGCTCGGAGTTCATGTAGCGCATGTAGTTAGCGCTGGTGTAGTCTGCACCGAAGTTGATGGCAAACTTCAAGCCCTGCAACCATCCGAAGCGGGGAGCGTCTCCACCGAATTGCACACCTGTACGCACGCTGGCAGCGTCGCGCTTCGTGTAGGCGTCGTCGAGCATCAACATACCCAGCGAGCTGAAGTCGCTCATCGAGCCGGGACGAGCTTTGCCGTCGGGACGAGTTTCACCCCAGTCGTAGAGGATATTGCCCTGGTCGTCGTACATCGTCTGGCCTTTCTCGTCTTTCAGATAGACGGGGAACAGCGGGTTGATGAACTGTGCGGTGTACCACACGTTCGAGGTGCTCGTTCCGTCGTAGTCGCTGAAGTTCGAGCGTGAGTGCGACAGAGCGGTGCTCAGGTTGGCCTTGAACCAGTCGGTCACTTGGCTGTCGATGTTGGTACGAGCGGTGTAACGCTGGAATGAAGTTGTTTCCAACAGACCGTTTTCGTTCAGATAACCGAGCGAAAGCATGTACTTGGTCTTGTCGGAACCGCCGTCGATGGAGAACTGGTGTTCGTGACGGAAAGCGTTCTTGCGGAGCACGGCGTCCATCCAGTCCTCATCCCAAGCCGACTGAGCGTCGGTGCGCACCTGACCCGTTGCGGGGTCGATGATTTCGTTCCACTTGTAGTTCTTGAACGGGTTGTAGTATTCACCACCCAGTTCGTCGCCGAGGGCGTTGCGGGCTGCAGCCTCAGCGTCGGCCAGAGCCAGACCTTGGTTGAACTGGTAGTCGTTGCGCAGAGCCTCGTAGTAGAGCTGCACAAACTCCTGCTGGTTCACATGGTCGTATTTCTTGATGGCACGATTCGACCAACCGACGGTAGAACGCCAGTTCACGTTGGCCTTACCAGCCTTACCCTGCTTGGTGGTAATCATCACCACACCATTGGCACCACGGGCACCATACAGAGCACCTGCCGAAGCGTCTTTCAACACGGTCATCGACTCGATGTCGGCGGGGTTGATGCTGGCGAGGTTGCCGTCGTAGGGAATACCGTCGACCACGTACAGCGGTGCGCTCGATGCGTTGATCGAACCGAAACCACGCACGCGAATCACAGGCGACGAACCCGGCTGACCCGAACCCGAAGTAACCTGCACACCAGAAACGTTACCTTCCAGCGCTTTCACGGCACTTGTCACGGGGCGAAGTTCCATGTCTTTCGCATTGACATTGGCTGCCGAACCGGTGAACGATGTCTTCTTGGCCGTACCATAGGCCACGACAATCACTTCATCGAGGGCTTGTTTGTCACTCGTAAGCAGAATGCGCATGTTCGGGCGAGCCGTCACCTCGATCGGCTCCATGCCGACATAGGTAATGCGCAGCAATTCATGTCCTTTCGGACAGGTCAGCGTGAACTTGCCGTCCACGTTCGTTGCTGTACCGACGCTTGTACCTACAACCATGACAGTTGCACCAACAACGGGTTCACCGTCGTCTTGAGATACCACGGTACCACTGACTTGCATCTGGGCCATTGCTCCTATTGCTGAGAACAGGAAGGCGGCCAAAAACAAACTTAGTCTTTTAACCATAAATTCTCTCTTTTTAAAAGTTAATAATATAAATAATGTGTAAAATTTAGACTTTTTCGTGCCTCCGCGCGGGAGGTAACTCGTTTTTTTTCTGACTTTCAATTTGCAAATTTAGCATATTTTTATCATACTGCCAAATAAATAACAATTTTTTTTCATAAAAATTTTAATTTTGAGGATTTTTGAGGGTTAATAGTAAATATTTGTCGTATTTTCATACTTCTTTTGCATTCGTTTTCATTTCGCATTCCTCTGCGCCGGAGGTGGAAATCTTTTTTATGATTATTTTTGCAAGCGAACCTTACTAAAACGAAATGAAAAATGGAAACGAAATTCGAAAAAATGCCATTGCAAAAAAATAAAACGATGGAAATAGAAAAAAACACGCTGTAGTCGAGTTGTTGAGGGTCGTTTATTCCCCAAAAATAACGTTTTTTAGCCTTAAAATGTTAAAAATAGCGATAAAAGTATGATTTTTTTTCGAAAATATTTGTCCATTTAATAAATTTACACTATATTTGCAAAATCAAAACCTAATAAAAACAAAAACTGATGAAGAAATACCACCTCCGGCGCAGAGGTGTGACCATCAGACGAACAAAAATTGATACATTATTTTTTTACTAACTTAATTATTAACTAAAAACGAAAATCTATGGTTAAAAGACTTAGTTTGATTTTGGCCGCTTTCCTATTCACAGCAATAGGAGCAATGGCTCAGATGCAAGTCAGTGGTACCGTGGTGTCGCAGGACGACGGCGAACCCATCGTGGGCGCAACAGTCATGGTCGTGGGCACAACAGTCGGTACGGCTACGAACATGGACGGTAAGTTCACGCTGACCTGTCCGAAAGGTAAGGACTTGTTGCGCATCACTTACGTGGGTATGGAGCCGATCGAGGTGACGGCTCGCCCGAACATGCGCGTTGTTCTCACGAGCGACCAGAGCGCCCTCGACGAAGTGATTGTCGTGGCATACGGTACGACGAAGAAATCGTCGTTCACGGGTTCGGCTTCGACGGTGAACAGCCAGAGTATTGAGAAGCGCCCCATCACCAACGTGACGGCAGCCCTCGAGGGTAATGCTACCGGTATTCAGGTGACTTCCGCATCAGGACAGCCTGGCGAGTCTGCCTCAGTCCGTATTCGCGGTTTCGGTTCGGTGAACGCCTCGAACGCTCCGCTTTATGTGGTCGATGGTGCCATCTACAATGGAAGCCTCGGCGACATCAATCCTTCGGACATTGAGTCGATGACGGTGTTGAAAGATGCAGCTTCGACATCTCTGTATGGCTCGAGTGCTGGTAATGGTGTTATCTTGATTACCACGAAAAAGGGTAAGACCGCTGGCTCAACTGTAACGCTCGACATTAAGCAAGGTTGGTCGGTTCGCGCTTACAAAGACTATGCAAAAGCAGGTGTTAACGACTACTATCCCTTGCAGTGGCAGATGCTGAAGAATGCGTATGTGAATACGGGTAAGAGCGAGGCAGAAGCCGCTCAGTTGGCTACCAACAACCTCGGAACGACCCTTCGCGGTTATAACATCTTTAAGGATGTTGCAGACAATGCAATCGTCGGTATTGACGGCAAATTGAATCCTGCAGCCAACGCATTGAAGTGGGGTGACGACCTCGACTGGGAAGATGCCGCCTTTAAGACCGGCCACCGTCAGGAGTACAATCTCAGCTACAGCACGAAGACCGACAAGAGCGACACTTATGCTTCCGTTGGCTATCTGAAAGACAACGGTTATGTCATCAGAACAGACTTCGAGCGTTATAGCGGACGTGTGAACTACAACATCAATCCGCTGAAGTGGCTCAAGGCTGGATTGAACGTCAGTTTGAACCGTTCGATTTCGAACTACTCGACTGCTGATCCAAGTAACAACTCCACGTATTCGAACATTGTGCGTTTCATCCGTACGATGTCGCCGATTTATCCGCTTCACAAGCACGACCTCACGACGGGTGCATACCTTGATTCTGAAGGCAATCCGACAACCAATCCCGCCAACTATGTCTATGACTACGACGGCGACCGTTTGGCTGCTCCTGGCCGTGACGCGATTGCGGAAACCTATTTCAACAACCGCGAATTCATCCGTAATGGCCAAAACGTTCGTACTTATGCGACGATTTCGCCCATTGATGGACTCGATTTCACGGTGAACTATTCGTTAGGCAACTCCGACTATCGCCGTAAAGTGTATGAGAATCCGCTCGTGGGTGACGGTACGGCAGGTCCCGGTCGTTTGAACATCACTTCTACTCGCACAACCTCGCAGATGCTCAACCAGCTTATCAACTACAACAAGTACTTCGGTAAGCACCATGGAGAACTTATGCTCGGTCACGAAAACTATTCGTATCGCTATGACTATCTTTATGGAATGAAGGTTGAAGAAACGATGGCAGGACTTCATGAGTTCGGTAACTTCGTGAACATCAGCAGTTTGAGTTCTTATACCGACAAGTACAAGAAAGAAAGTTACTTTGGACGTTTTAACTACGATTACGACAACAAGTACTATGCTTCGATTTCCTATCGTCGCGACGGTAGTTCGCGTTTCCAGAAAGACAATCGCTGGGGTAACTTCTGGTCGTTCGGTGCCAGTTGGCGTATCAGCGAGGAGCCATTCATGAAGAATATTTCTTGGGTTAACAACTTGAAACTCCGCGCTTCTTACGGTGAAACTGGTAACGACGGAATCCTCGATGCCGATGGCTACGCCGACTACTATCCCTATCAGACCCTGTACGGCATGGGCTACAAGAACTTCAATGAGGCTGGTGCTTACTTCACCGTAGTGGCCAACCCCGATTTGAAGTGGGAAACGCAAGTTTCAACCGACGTTGCAATCGAATTTACCCTCTTCGACCGCTTGACGGGTACCATCGAGTACTTCAAGAAGGCTTCGAAAGACCTGCTCTTCGACGTTTCGCAGCCGATTTCGACGGGTGTGTCCTCGATTATCGAAAACGTGGGTAAGGTGACCAACACGGGTCTTGAAATCGACCTCGACTACAAGGTTCTCAAGGCAAAAGACTACGGTCTGAGCATTGGCGCCAACGCTACCTTTATTAAGAACAAGATTACGAAGTTGCCCGATACGATGAAGGACGGCTATGTGACTGGTTCGAAGAAATGGGTTGAAGACAAGAGCATGTATGAGTTCTGGCTCCGTCAATGGTATGGCGTTGATCCTGAGACCGGTGACGGTTTGTGGATTGCCGATCCTGAAAAGTACAAAGAAGGTGCTGCTACGTACCTGAGCATTGACGGTTTGCAGCTCACCAACAGCTATAGCAATGCAAAGTTCGATTTCAGCGGTGCTTCCATTCCCAAGGTATATGGCGGTTTCAACTTGAAGGCCAACTACAAGGAATTCGACTTTGCAGCCGTATTCTCCTATCAACTTGGCGGCAAACTGCTTGACTATGGTTATCAGGGCTTGATGGGCACCAAAAACTACGGTGAGTCGATGAGCCCCGACCTGCTGAAAGCATGGCAGAAGCCCGGCGACATCACCGATGTGCCGCGTATTGATGCCACCACCGCACATAACACGAACATTTCAACATCTTATTCTACTCGTTGGCTCACAAAGTCAGACTATCTGAACCTGCGCTCGATTACCATCGGTTACCAGTTGCCCAAGTCGCTGCTCAGCTATGCTTATCTGAAGTCTGCACGTCTGTCTTTCGCTGCTGAGAACCTGTTCATGCTGAAAGCCCGTCAGGGTTTGAACCCGATGGCACAGTTCAACGGTCTCGTCTATAACGAGTATATGCCTTCTCGCAACTTTACTTTCTCGCTTAATGTTACATTCTAAATTAGTTAAGAGTTATGAAATACAATAGATTATTGACCATCGTTATGGCGGCAGCTATGGTTCTCGGACTGAGTAGCTGCGGAGAAGACTATCTGGACACGGTGCCGTCGAATGCAGTTTCTGAGGCATCTATCAACACCTCTCTTGAGAACCTCTACGTTGCGCTGAACGGTATTCACAAGGAAATGGTTTCTCAGGAATCGGGATACCAGTGTCTTGGTGGCGAACCGGGATTTATGTTCTGCCGCGACATCGAGGCCGACGACATCACTTGGATCACCAACTCATGGTGTCAGGCTGCTTATCTTGGCTGGAGTTGTAATATGAACGAGAATTCTGGCTACAACAGCAGTTATTGGAGAATCTACTACCAATGGATTCTGAATGCCAACAAGATTATCACTGGTGTAGAAGAGGCTCCTAAGACCGATGAAGCATTGTATAATCAGGTAAAGGGCGAGGCTCTTTGCATCCGTGCATGGGCTCACTTCAACCTTGTTCAGCTTTATGCTAAGCGCTATGCTGCTGGTGGTTCTAACACTCAGGATGGTATCCCTTACCGCCTGTCAGCCGCTACCACTGAGCAGGCTCGTAATTCTGTCGAAGAAGTCTATCAACTCATCAATACAGACCTCGACGAAGCTTGCAAGTTGTTGGTCGGTATCAATCCTGGTTATCACCACTACAGCGAGATGGTGGCATGGGGTCTTAAGGCTCGTGTGGCACTCGCCATGCAAGACTATTCAAATGCAGCGGCTCATGCAGCAAAGGCCATTTCACTGGCAGAAGCGAATGGTGGAGCTCTGATGAAGGGCGACCAGTTGCAGTGTGGTTTTGCAGACATCTGCTCCGACACGAAGGAGGCGATGTATGCAGCCCGTACTCCTGACGACAAGACCGTTTATTTCTACTCGTTCTACGCTTATATGTCGTGGAACTTCAGTGCAACGGCCATCCGTCAGGGTGTGAAGTGTATCAATGCCGACACTTATGACACGATGTCTGAGACCGACTTGCGTCGTGCATGGTTTGACCCGACTGGCCAAGCTTCCGTTCCTGCTTCGACGTATGTCAAGCAGCCCTATCAGAACCGTAAGTTCACGGCTCGCTCCACCGCAAATGCTGTGGGTGACGTGGCATTTATGCGTCTGGCCGAGATGTATCTGACACAGGCCGAGGCTTTGGCCCGCGCTGGCAAGACGGCTGAAGCTCAGACGGTGTTCAGCAAGTTCCAAGTGACCCGCGACCCGTCGTACGTGTCGAAGGGCAACTCGGGCGACGCACTGGCAGAGGAAATTATGAACAGCCGCCGCGTGGAGCTGTGGGGTGAAGGCTTCCGCTTCTATGACCTGAAGCGTTTGAACCTGCCCATCAAGCGTGGACGCAACTTCGTTCAGACATTCTGCGATTTCTTGGAGAAGGCCGCTGGTGCAGACGGCTGGGTTTGGGAGATTCCTAAGAGCGAAACCGACTACAACAAACTCTGCACCAAGAACTATTAAATGAAGATTCAATCTCACTGGAAGATGGTGGTGGCAATACTCTTTGCCATCATCATCTTCTGTTTCTGGTATTTCCTTTATCCTCACGCCATCGTGGCGCAGGAGCGGCTGTTCGTCTGGGATTCCGAGTTCTGGCAGGAATATGGGCTGTGGCAATATGTCAGGGACTTTTTCGCCCAGTTTTTCCATTTCGCCTCTGTCGGAGCCCTTTTGTCGGCCTTGGCTTGTGTTGTCGTTCAGTTGTTGTCGTGGGGGCTGTTGTCGCGTATCGGGAAATGGAAGACGTTTCTTTTTGTAGTTTCGTTTGTTCCTGCCCTTTTCGTCTGGCATCTGATGTTCTCGAAATTCACCATCAACAACGACGAAACGTCGTATGACTGGCTGTTGCGAAGAGGTCGGTGGACGTCGATTCTCCAGAAAAACTATCCGTCGTCGATGGCTTGCCAGAATGTGGTCAGGTTGGCACAGTATCAGACGGGAAGAATCAGCGAAAACGAGATGTTCGACGAACTGACGCTGACCAACGATGTCTTGGGCAGCCGAACTGCCGCCTATATGATGAGCGATGTCTATATGTACGCGGGAATGGTAAATATGGCACAACGGGCATCGTTCGAGGCAATGGCCTCCATCGAGGATTTTTCGATGAGCGGCAGGGCTTTGCAGCGTCTGACGGAAACGGCATTGGTCACAGGGCAGTATCGAGTGGCTGAAAAATACATTTCGATATTGGAAAAAACTGTTTATTACCGCGATTTCGCCCGTCGGATGAGGGAATTGGTCGAAAATCCTTCTTTGATAGCCAGTCATCCAACCTACGGAAAACTGCAAAAAATATATCAAAACACCACAGATGTATTATTCAACTGAGCGCTGAGAACATGAAAAAAATGCTTAATACAATCAAACTGACAACGCTGCCCATCCTATGTCTAATGCTATCATGCACATCGCGTCCGCATGATGTAGAAGAATTGGGATCTGAGCCGTCTATCTACCCAGATTACATCGGCGTAACGATACCTGTGGATATAGCCCCATTAAACTTTGCGATGACGGATGACAGTATAGATGCCGTTGATGTCGAAGTCACAGGATCTTTGGGCGGTTTTTTACACATTCAAGGAGAATATGCAAGTTTTGATATGAAGGAATGGCACAAACTTTTGAAACAAAACCAAGGTGGTAAATTGTGTTTTTCCGTTTGTGTAAAGAAAGACGGCAAGTGGCTGAGATACCGAGATTTTGACATCTATGTCAGCCAATATCCACTTGACGAATGGGGAGTAACTTACAGGCGCGTGGCTCCTGGTTATCAGATGTATGGACACATGGGCATCTATGAAAGGGAACTTAGCACTTTTGAAGAAAGAGTCCTCATAGATAATAAATTTTTGGACGGAGGATGCGTCAATTGTCATACGACCAACCGCAGCCAACCTGACGATTTCGTATTCCATGTAAGAAGTGAGCATGGGGCAACAGTGGTCGGACATCAGGAAAAAATAGAAATGTTGGCTTCTACGAATGACAGTTTGGGAGGTGCGATGGTCTATCCCTACTGGCATCCCCAAGGACGTTTTATCGCATTCTCTACGAATAAGACCTCTCAACTGTTTCATTCTGGGCAAAATAAGCGTATCGAGGTGTTTGATGGCCAGTCCGACATATTCATCTACGATTCTCAAACGCATGCCACCATACGAAATTCGCTCGTCATGAAGAAATTTTGGGCAGAGAATTGCCCCGCTTTCTCTGCAGACGGAAAATTTCTCTACTTTACTACAGCCTACCGTCAAAGCTACCCTCAAAACTATCAGTTAGAGAAATACAGCCTTTGCCGAGTGCCCTTTGATGAGAAATCTGGAGAAATCGGAGAGAATGTCGATACCCTTATCAGTGCTGGAAAAACAGGGAAAAGCGTTACATGGCCTCGCCCATCTTACGACGGACGCTACATCATGTTTACTCTGATTGATTACGGCTATTTTTCCGTATGGCATCCCGAGGCCGACTTGTGGCTTCTGGATTTGCAAAGTGGAGAGACTCGAGCTTTGGAAGAAGTAAATAGCGAAAGTTCAGAAAGTTTCCATAATTGGAGTAGGAACAGTCGTTGGTTCCTCTTTACAAGCCGCAGAAATGACGGACTTTACACCCAAATTTATCTTTCATCTTTTGATGAAAACGGAAAAGCAACAAAGCCATTTCTCATGCCACAGCAGAATCCCCTGCGCTACTATCAACGTTTGCTTTATTCTTTCAATACACCTGATTTTATCTCGAAACCCATCGGAATCAACAGCAAGAAAATACTTGAAGACTTGCAAAGCGACAAACGAGTGGAAACGCATTGATGATGACAAATATGATTAGTATTCTTCTATCACGAATATCTTCTTCTATGCAGAAATAATAGCACTTTATTTTTGATTATCAAAATCTTTTTTACTTTTTGTTCGGCAAATTGGCAAGTTTTCATTCGGCAAATTGGCAGGTTTTCATTCGGCAAATTGGCAACTCCGGATTCTTTCTTTGTCTTCTTTGAGATTGATTTTCTATGCTTTTTCTAATAAAGTGGACCTTGGCATCGTGAAACTTCACTTCGAGATGGGTGCTGGAACGGAGAATTTCGAGTGAACTTTTTTTCGTGAACCGCCAAAATTTTTCATTTTTGACGCCTTTTGGGCGTTTCTTAAAATTATTTTTGGCCATTTCTTAAAATTATTTTTGGCCGTTTCTTAAAGTTTTCGTAATTTTGCAGGCGGAACCAATTCTTTAAACAATGGAAATCAAGAATTATTTGCCGAGAATCGGCGATGCTTTGCTTGCGAAGAAACTGAAACATTCAGGCGCAGTGCTTGTGACGGGTCCGAAATGGTGCGGTAAAACTGCCACGTCGTCTGTGGCTGCCAAAAGTGTCGTGTATATGCAAGACCCCGACAAGGCAAAGGGCTATATGATGGCTGCCGACACCCAACCTTCAGTTTTATTAGAAGGAGCAGTGCCTCATCTGATAGACGAATGGCAGACGGCTCCTGTGCTTTGGGACGCGGTGCGCTTTGCCGTTGACCAACGCCAACAAACGGGGCAATTCATCTTGACAGGCTCGGCAGTGCCGCTGGACAACGCCACCCTGCATACAGGAACAGGCCGTATTTCGCGCTTGGCCATGCACACGATGAGCCTGTATGAATCGCAAGAATCCAATGGAAAAATCTCTTTGAAGGATCTTTTCGACAACAACCCTATCGATCTCACGCCATCGCTACTGACGGTGGAACAGGCCGCATATGCCATCTGCCGGGGCGGATGGCCCGCTTCTGTCAGATTGGCTCCTGAAGATGCACTGGCCTTGTCGCGTGACTATGTCGATGCCATTATCCATCAAGACATCTCACGCGTAGATGGTGTTGAGAAGAATCCAAAACGCGTACAACTTTTGTTGAGGTCATTGGCTCGAAACGTAGCCACGATGGCCACAAACACCACCATTTTGCGTGACTTCGAGGGTGACGAAAAAAGCATTTCCATACCCACACTTGACACCTATCTGAACGCCCTACGCCGCATCTTCGTGATAGAAGACCAGCCGGCGTGGTCGCCGTCCTTACGCTCGAAAACCGCCATTAGAACGGCATCAAAGCGACATTTCACCGATCCGTCGATTGCTACCGCCGTTTTGCGCACCAGTCCGAAGCACTTATTGGAAGATTTTAATTTCTTCGGATTTCTTTTTGAGTCTCTCTGTACGAGGGATCTGCGCGTTTACACACAAGCCAACGATGGTGACGTCTTTCATTTCCGTGACAAGAACGGGCTTGAGGCCGATATGATTTTAGCCTTGAACGACGGCAGATGGGCGGCCGTAGAGGTAAAACTCGGACACAAGCAAATCGAAGAAGCCGCAGAAAACCTTAAAAAACTGGCAAATAAAGTCGATTTGGAGAAAATGGGAAAACCGTCTTTCCTGATGGTGCTGACATGCGGCGAATTTGCCTACCAACGAAAAGACGGCATTTTTGTCGTTCCCATTGGATGCCTAAAAGACTGATGTGCCTTTATTTACTCCCAAAAACACGACAGCAGCGAACGGTTGGCTGTGGCCAGCCGCTCGTCGTTGATTTCGCGGATGTAGATTTGGGTGGTTTGGGTGTCGGTGTGTCCGAGCGCCTTAGAAATGACGCTGAGATCGACGTTTTTCTCGTAGGCAAGGCTCGCCCACGTGTGGCGCACGACGTAGGAGGTGAGATTGGCCTTGATTCCAGCCATTTGCGACAATTCCTTCAGATTTTTGTTATACAACCCCAAAGATACCTGATACTGCCGATAGGCCTTTTTCGGGTCGAGCGATCGGATGATTGGAAACAGATAGTCGCTGTCGTCATTCGTGTATTTTTGAATGATGTCAGTCATGCAAGGCTCCAAAGGGACGCGGATGGTCTGTTGCGTCTTGTGGCGCATATAGACGATGGCACCGTTGCGAAGATTGTGTTTTCTCAGGTGGGCCATATCGACAAAGGGCATTCCGAGCGCATAGACGCAGAAAAGGAATATGTCGCGTGTCAGGTCGATGCGCGAGCCTTTTTGCAGTTTCAGTAGGCGAATTTTCCTGACATCCTCGATGCTGATAGCTCGTTTCTCGGTTCTTTCCGAGCCAGTGAAGACGGCGCTGAACGGGTCGCCCTTTCCTCCAAGTTGGTGGTAGAGCGAGCGAAGCGACCGCATGTAGCACGAAATCGTGTTCAAGCAGACATTTCGGCTGCGCAGCCAGTGCTCGTAAGCCTTGATGAGCGGTTCGTTGAGCCAATTCAGGTCGATTTCCTGATTCTCCGTGAACGTCTTCAACGACCGAAGAGCCGTTAGGTAGTTCGCATTTGTACTCGGACTTTTGTCCTGTTTCCATTTCTCGATGACCGCTGTGGCCATGTGAAAAAATTTTGCTTTTTTTCTCATAGATTAAAATGTAAGGGCAATCGCCCACAAATTTACTTAAAAGCCTTCCCACCTCCCGCGCGGAGGTGTGAAATGTGGCAGCAAAGATAGAACTTTATTTACACATTATTTATATTATTAACTAAAAAAAGAGAGAATTTATGGTTAAAAGACTAAGTTTGTTTTTGGCCGCTTTCCTGTTCTCAGCAATAGGAGCAATGGCCCAGATGCAAGTCAGTGGTACCGT
>Ga0256404_1007865_pt1 | contig 16497 bp, 13 predicted proteins | sample RumenRJG_01DNA_FD_185990 | JGI IMG/M metagenome (GOLD analysis project Ga0256404, IMG submission 185990) | Bovine rumen microbial communities from Lethbridge, Alberta, Canada - RJG_01 | ecosystem: Host-associated > Mammals > Digestive system > Stomach > Rumen | place: Canada: Alberta | collected...
CTTCCTCGAGCTGCATCCTACAAAGTATGCTGAGGAGCTCGTCCGCCACATGGAGAAGAGCGGTGCTAAGGCTTACTTGGTGAACACAGGTTGGAACGGTACCGGCAAGCGTATCTCTATCCGCGATACACGTGGTATCATCGACCGCATCCTGGATCACGAGATCGACAAGGCTCCTACGAAGACCATTCCTTACTTCAACTTCGTCGTTCCTACAGAGCTCGAGGGTGTGAACAAGGACATCCTGGATCCTCGCGACACTTACAAGGATGCTTCTGAGTGGGACGCTAAGGCCAAGGATCTGGCACAGCGCTTCATCAAGAACTTCAAGAAGTATGAAGGCAATGAGGCTGGTAAGGCTCTTGTAGCTGCTGGTCCTCAGCTCTAAATTTAGAGTTTAGCATTTATAATGTCCATATAAAGGCAGGAGAACATTGTTTCTCCTGCCTTTCTTTTTCCCCATGGATCGTTTGTCACCGTACAGGCCTCCGGGGATATGAATGGAAATGCAAACATAACAATTGACGATGGCAACAATAAACAATTTATCCATTTATCAGGCATCTGTCAAAGACATCCCGGTCATTCAGGCCCTGTCCAAGCAGACTTTTCCCGCGACCTATCGCAACATCATTACTCCGGAACAGAGCGACTACATGATGGACATGATGTATTCCACCGCAAGTCTTACCAAGCAGATGGAAGAAGAGCATCATACCTATCTCATAGCCTGTTTAGACGGTGAGCCTGTCGGTTATGTGTCTGTCCAGCCTTTAGCCGAGAAGGAGGAGGGAATGGATGTCGTGGAACTGCAGAAAATTTATGTTCTGCCCACGTTTCAAGGGCAGCATATCGGACAGTTCCTCTTTGACGAAGCTGAGAAGCTGATCAAGACGATCCATCCCGCTCCCTGTATGATGGAGCTGCATGTCAACCGATACAATAAAGCCTTGGCATTCTATGAACACCAAGGCATGCGGAAACTGCGACAGGGCGACTACCCTATCGGTCACGACTTCTTCATGAACGATTATATCATGGGGAAGGAACTGAGACACAATGATTTATGAAACGAATAGGAATAATCAGTGACACTCACGGATTTTGGGATCCGAAGTATGAGAAGTATTTAGGAGAATGTGACGAGATCTGGCATGCCGGAGATATAGGCTCTGTGGAGTTGGCAGACAAGTTTGAATCGATGAAGCCAGTGTTCAGAGCCGTCTACGGCAACTGTGACGGTTACGACCTTCGTGCCCGTTACCCGGAGATCCTGCGATTCAAATGTGAGGACATCGACGTCATGATAAAGCATATTGGCGGTTATCCGGGTAAATACGATCGCTCCGTCATCAAGATGCTTTATGCTTCCCCACCCCAGTTGTTTATCGCCGGTCACTCTCACATTCTGAAGGTTAAGTTTGACAAGACCCTCAATCTGCTGCATATCAATCCAGGTGCTGCCGGCATGATGGGCTGGCAGAAGGAGCGTACGCTTGTACGACTGACCATTGATGGGAGCAAATTCGAGGATTGTGAGGTCGTGACATTAGGCGAAAACAAAAATGTTCTGTAAGTATTCTATTCTACGAAGTAAGGGTTGCACTAATGGATGCTAAAACATTGATTACATTCACTTGTCTCTATTATGTTGCAACGAATGTGAAGTTTTATAGATTGCTTCAGAATCTCCGAGGCTGATTGTCAGTATGTTGAGCTTCATCAACAACCCCAGTCTGCGTGAGCTGCGCTCACTTAGACTGGGGTTATGAAAAATTCAGCCTCTCCAGAGGCTGTGACACATAAGCTACCTCTCCGAAGGCTGTTCTGCTATTTCACCTTCGTTGCTTTAATGAAATAGCAGATCAGGCAGACGTAAGCCAACAAGGAGGCTACCTCCGAGAGCGGATTGCTCCACCACTGCTCAGCGATGGACAGTTCGATGCCACCAAACTTCAACAGTGCGGATACAACCCCCATCAAAGCGCCACCGGCAATGAATCCGCTCGCAATGAGCGTACCCTTCTCTCCCCGGGCTTTGTTGACTGCCGCATCTTTGGAGCGCGTTGTGACAAACCAGTTGATGGCACCACCCACAACAAGCGGCACGTTGAGCTCCAAGGGGATGAACATACCTAAGGCGAAGGCGAGCGCCGGGATATGGCAGCGGTCGAGGACGATAGCAATGACGGCTCCGATGGCATAGAGAATCCAGGGTGCCCCTACTCCATTCATCAGCGGATCGATGACGGCAGCCATGGCGTTGGCTTGTGGGGCTGCAAGCTGTCCACTCGCAAAGCCATAGGTCTTGTTGAGGACGATCATCACGCCCACGACAGTGGCAGCACTGACGATGGTGCCCAAGAACTTCCAGGTCTCCTGCTTAGCCGGTGTGGTGCCGAGCCAATAACCAATCTTCAGGTCGGTGATGAAACTGCCTGCCATAGAGAGTGCGGTGCAGACCACGCCGCCCATGATCAAGGCTGCCAACATACCCGAGGGACCCTTCAAACCCACGGCTACCATGACGACGGAAGCCAGGATCAGCGTCATGAGCGTCATTCCCGATACAGGGTTACTGCCTACGATGGCGATGGCGTTGGCTGCCACGGTCGTGAAGAGAAAAGCGATGATGGTTACTAAGAGGATGCCGACAACGGCAAAGAGCAGATTGCCCTGCATCACACCCAACCAGAAGAAGACGAAGGTGATGAGCAGCGTCACCAAGGATCCGATGGCGATGATCTTGAATGGGATGTCACGCTGCGTGCGTTTTACCGTCACCGCCGCGTTGCTCTTGCCCTTCAGCTCTTTGGAGGCGAGGCTGACGGCGCCTTTGATGATGCCCCAGCTCTTGATGATGCCTATGACACCCGCCATGGCGATCCCTCCGATGCCGATAGAGCGTGCGTAAGCCTTGAAGATGTCTTCGGGAGCCATGGCACCGACGGTAGCGGTGATTGTCGGATCCCACATGTTCAGCACCTGGTCGTGGAAGATGATGGACATACCCGGAACGATGAGCCACCAAACGGCTAATGAGCCGAGCGTGATATAAAGCGCATACTTCAGACCGACGATGTAACCGAGGCCGAGGACGGCAGCACCGGTGTTGATCTTAAAGACGAGTTTGGCTTTGTCGGCGAGATCCTGACCGAGCCCGATGACGCGGGAGGTGAAGTTCTCATTCCACCAACCGAACGTCGAGACGATGAAGTCGTAGAGCCCCCCAATGATTCCCGCGAAGAGCAGCGGCTTGGCCTGGTCACCCCCTTTCTCGCCCGAGACAAGGACCTGCGTCGTGGCAGTGGCCTCCGGGAAGGGATATTTGCCGTGCATGTCGCTCACGAAATATTTGCGGAAAGGAATGAGGAACAGGATACCGAGCACCCCTCCTAAGGCTGATGCAAAGAACATCTTCATGAACGATGAGGTCATCTCCGGATACTTAGCCTGGAGAATATAGATGGCGGGGAGCGTGAAGATGGCTCCCGCCACGACAGCCCCTGAGCAGGCGCCGATGCTCTGGATGATGACGTTCTCACCCAACGCCTTGTTGCGCTTGGTGGCTGTGCTCACCCCCACGGCGATGATGGCGATGGGGATGGCGGCTTCGAACACCTGACCGACCTTCAGTCCTAAGTAGGCGGCAGCGGCTGAGAAGAGTATCGCCATGACGATACCCCAGGTCACGGACCATGCGTTGACCTCCGGATAGACCTTGTCGGGCCGCATGATGGGGGTGTACTCCTCACCCGCTTTCAGTTCGCGGAACGCGTTGTCGGGCAGTTGTACGGTTTCTTTTTCTTTGTCTTGCATATCTGTTTTTGTTTTATATGTTATCAGTGCACTTTAATGATATCCGACCATCGCGTGGTGTAGTTCGGACTCTTGAGGTCATGTTTGATAGCGTCGGCGAAATGGCCCGCCTTCCCCTTGCCATATTTCTTCGTATACTGTTGCGATCCGAGGACGATCGTTTCTCTGCCTTCTATACGGTTGATCTTGTCGACAGCCGCGTCAACCTTCCGCATCTTCTCATAGTTGGCAGCATGGAAGTCGATGAGGTTCGTCTGAATGGCGTTGTCGGGACAAAGATCCATGACGAGCACCCCAGCGCGTTTATATTGAAAACCAGCGATATAGGCACGTTTGAGGCAGTCGATGGCAGCGTCGACGATGGTCTGTGTGCTGTTGGAAGGGGTGAGCAGTCGTTTGGTTTTGTACATGCCATATTGCGGCAGATCGTCGCGGAAACGGTTCGTGTCGATGAAGACACTCACAAAGCCCGTCACGCTGTGCTGCTGCCGGAGCTTGGCAGCGCATCGCGCAGCATAGTTGGCCACATGCGTGCGGATATCGTTCAGCTCCGTGAGCATGTTGGGAAACGATCGTGAGGTGCACACACTCTTCTTGGTCACATGCTCCATGTCATCGATCGGAATACAGTCTTTCCCATTGAGCTCCATCCATGTGCGCTCGGCAAAGACATTGAAAGCGTCGCGGACAAACGAGCGGCTCATCTTCGCGAAGTCGAGGGCGCTCTTCACCTGGTATTGCTGGAGCTTATACTCCCATCGGCGGCCGATGCCCCACACGTCGCCTATGGGAAAGAGGCTGAGGGCCTTGAGGCGTTTCTCTTCCGTGTCTATCATGCAACAATGGTGATAGCCCGGATAGCGTTTGGCAAACTTGCTGGCCATCTTCGCAAGCGTCTTGGTGCGGGCTATGCCGATGCTCACGGGCATGCCCAGGCCGTGCAGGATTGTCTTGTGGAGGTTCTCACCCCAGGTCTTGAGATCCATGTGCTCCATCCCATCGAGCACACAGAACCCCTCGTCGATGGAATAACGGTGAAACTCGGGGCAGTGGGCCCGGACGATGTTCATCAACCGGCGGGTCATGTCCGCGTAAAGCTCATAGTTGGAAGAAAAGGCGAAGATCTCCTGACCGGGAAAGAGCTGCGCCAACTGAAAATAAGGAGTACCCTCTTTGATGCCGAGCTGTTTGGCTTCATTGCTCCGCGCCACGACGCAGCCATCGTTATTGGACAAGACGACAACCACTCTCCCGTTCAAATCCGGTCGGAAAGAGCGTTCGCAACTGACATAGCAGTTGTCTACATCCACGAGTGCCCAATATCTATCTTTCATTCGAGCTTATTTATGCCAGTTCTTAATGGTGTATTGCACGACGCCCCACAGCGTGAACTGGTCAGCTCCCGTGACCTTGATGTGCGGATACCGCTTGTTGGCGGGGACAAGCTCCACATAGCCCTCCTCCTTGTGCGAGTCGTCAAAAAACTTGATCGTGAAGTCGCCATTGATAAATCCGACGACGATGTCTCCCTTGCACGGCTCCAACGAGCGGTCCACGACGACGATGTCGCCTTCGTTGATGCCTGCGTCAATCATGGAGTCACCGATGACACGCGCGTAGAATGTCGTGTCGGGATGCGTCACGAGATCCTTGTTGAAGTCGATAGGCTCGGTCTCATATTGCTCAGCCGGAGAAGGAAAGCCGGCTCTCACCCCCAGCGCCATCGGCAGAGAGAGCCTCGCGTCGAAAGCACTCGGCAGAATGACGAGCTCGGGCTTGTGCAGTGATTTATGATTATAATTGTGATGCTGGCCTATCATAAAGTTTATTTTCCTGTCTTGGGTATCTTTGTTCTCCATACACATCTTCTTAAGCAGATTCTTATACCGATAGGTCCTATTTCACGGTGATGTGCCAGCAGCCTTGGTTTACCTCATATTTGACCAGGCAACGGTTCTTCTCTCTCATGTCGCGCATGACCTCCGCCAGCACCCATTTGAGCGTGTCGTTTCTCACTTCGCGCCGGTGCTCTCCCGGAGCTTCCACAGTCTTGTAACGGTTGTAAGCCACATCGAAGGTGGTGCCGAAGAGGTGGCAACTGTTCGACTTGGCATTGGCATTCTTCTTCTGAAGCTTCGCTACGTCGGCTTTGGTGCGCAGCACGCTTGTCACAATGATCTTATGCAGCGGAATGCGTTTGACCACCAAGGAGTCGTAGAAGTTGCGCCCTATGTCCTGAAGGAGTACGGCGGCGCGGGGTACGAGGAACGGAGAACTGTCGCGAAGGCGGTCGACATAATAATAAGGATTGGAACCGATATACACCAAGGATGACAGGTGGCGGGAAGCATCCGCACTGTCTGCCACAGGCCTCACGCCCCACTTCTGGGCGGCGAGGAGCTGCACATCATTCTGGTCGGGGAACGACAGCTCAAAGCCCGGCACACTGTAGATACGGCTGCTTACCTCCTTGCCGTTCTTGTCCTTGAACAGGGTCGCCATGTCGCCGCTCTCCAAAGGAACCGGCGCTGCTGCCGCAATCTTCCGGCTGCTTTTACTTGTGATGGTCTCATCGTTTTGTCTCACTTCCGTCGCTTTCCCGTTGGTGGCTATTGAAGGGAAAATCAAGCGAATAAGTGCAAGAAAAGCAGTCGTTGCAAAAAAATATAGTATGAATCGTTTCTTGGAAATCTTCATTTTAGCTCAATTATCACGCAAAGTTACTGATTTCTATCAAAATTAAGGAAGAAACGATGGGAAAAATCGAAAATAGCCTTAGCCCTCTCCTATCGTGCGTTAAATATACTGCATCAATATATCCCACACGGCAATGATATGGCATACGCTGCCCAGGAGCACGAAGAAGTGGAATACCGTGTGCATGTATTTTCGTTTGTGCATCGTATAGAACAGGGCACCGGTGATGTAAGCCACGCCCTCGGCGATGATCCATATCACGGCACCTGCTGACACGCAGTCTATCAATGGCTTGAAAGCGACGAGCACACTGAGCCCCATGCCGACATAGGCCAAGGTCTCGATGTTGTTGTGCCCTTTGAGGCGATGGAACGAGAGGATCGTCCCCACGATGGCGCAGAGCCATACGAAGATGAACAGTCCCCACCCCCACAAGCCTTGCTCACGAAGGGCGATGAGCGTGATGGGCGAATAGGATCCGGCGATGTGCCAATAGATGGCGGCATGGTCCCATTTCCGCAACCGCTCTTTCCATACTGAGCGCGCTGAGAGGGCATGGTAGATGGTGGACGCGGCATAGCTCGAGAGCATGCCGAAAAGATAGAGGATGATGCCCGCCGTGGCCCATCCATTGTGATAACGGAAGCACCACACAAGGAAGATAACCCCAAAGACCACGCCTAAAGCGATACCCCCGGCGTGGCTCCATGAGTTCCAAAGCTCTTCCTTATGTGAAAAGAATATCTTTCTGTTCATGCTCCCAAAATCTGCGTGGCGTGCTCTTTGACTTTAATCTGCTTAGGCTTGAAAATCTCGGTGACGACGCCATTCTCATCTGTGATGAACGTGGTGCGGAAGGTGCCCATCGTCGTCTTGCCATACATCTTTTTCTCACCATACACGCCAAGCTCGGTGACGAGTTTCTTGTCCACGTCGGCGATGAGCGGGAACGGCAGGTTGTATTTGGCTATGAACTTCTTATGGCTCTCCGCGCTCTGAATGCTCACGCCTACTACCGCGTAGCCCTTGTCGAGAAAGCGCTGATAGTTGTCGCGAAGGTTGCAAGCCTCATTGGTGCAGCCCGGTGTCATGTCGCGTGGATAGATATAGAGTACGAGCTTCTTGCCCTTGAAATCGTCAAGTCTCACTTCTTTGCCGTCCTGGTCCAATCCGAGGACCTCCGGCAGTCTTTGTCCTACTTCAATCATAATTATAATGCTTAATATTTGTATGTCAGCCTCCGGTCTCTGCGACCGTCTGCTGACCGCAAAGTTAACAATAAATACAAAAACCGCAAAAGAAACGGGAAATTTTTATAGAAATAGAAGAAGTCCGGAAGTCGACTTCTGGACTTCCGGACTTCTAAACTTATGAACTTAAGAACTTATGAACTCAAGAACTTATGAACTTATGAACTTCCCCCTCAGTTCTTAAACACGAGCCCCTTGTCGTTGGCATCGATGAGGATCGGCTTGTCGCGAAGCACCTGCTCAGCAAGAATCTTCTTGGAGAGGTCATTGAGGACATAGTCCTGAATGGCACGTTTCACAGGGCGAGCACCGAACTCCGGGTCGTAGCCTACATTAGCAAGCCACTTGATAGCCTCGGGAGTCCACTTCAACGTAAAGCCCTGCGGCTCCAGCATCTTGGCGACGCGGTTCATCTGCAACGTCACGACCTGCGCGATCTGATCCTTTGTCAGCGGGAGGAACATGATGATGTCGTCGATACGGTTGAGAAACTCCGGACGGATGGTCTTCTTCAGCATCTCCATCACATGGCTGCGAGTGTCCTTGATCACCGAGTTGCGGTTGTATTCGTTGAGGTCTGCGAAACGCGACTGTATGTACTGTGAACCGAGGTTCGATGTCATGATGATGATGGTGTTCTTGAAGTTCACCGTGCGTCCCTTGTTATCCGTCAAGCGACCGTCGTCAAGCACCTGCAAGAGGATGTTGAACACGTCGGGATGCGCCTTCTCTATCTCATCGAAGAGCACGACGCTGTAAGGTTTGCGGCGTACAGCCTCCGTGAGCTGACCGCCCTCGTCGTAGCCGACGTACCCCGGAGGTGCACCGATGAGCCTTGACACCGAGAACTTCTCCTGATATTCACTCATATCGATACGCGTCATCATGTTCTCATCGTTGAAGAGGTACTCAGCGAGTGCCTTGGCCAGTTCGGTCTTACCGGTACCCGTCGTGCCGAGGAAGATGAACGAAGCGATAGGACGCTTGGGATCCTGCAGCCCCGCACGAGAGCGGCGCACGGCATCCGCCACGGCCTTGATGGCCTCATCCTGGCCTACGACACGCTTGTGGAGCTCCTCCTCGAGATGGAGCAGTTTCTCACGCTCACTCTGCATCATTCTCGTCACAGGTATCCCCGTCCAGCGGCTCACGACCTCTGCGATATCATCGGCTGTGACCTCCTCACGCACAAGCGCGTCACCGCCTTGTGTGGCGTGGAGTTGCAGCTGGATGTTCTTGATGTCGTCTTCCAGCCCTTTCAGTTTACCGTAACGGATCTCGGCTACCTTGGCGTAGTCGCCCTCACGCTCAGCTTTCTCAGCCTCAAACTTCAGGTTCTCAATGGTCTGCTTGTCCTGCTGAATCTTGTTCACCAGTCCTTTCTCTGCTTCCCATTTAGCTCTGTAGGAGTGCTCTTTCTCTTGCAGCTCGGCAATCTCCTTGTCGAGTTGTTTGATCTTATCCTCGTCGCCCTCACGCTTGATGGCCTCGCGCTCAATCTCAAGTTGTTTGAGTTTGCGCTCAATCTCATCGAGCTCTTCCGGCTCCGAGTCACGCTCCATCCGAAGTTTGGCGGCTGCCTCATCCATCAGGTCAATGGCCTTGTCGGGGAGGAAACGGTCAGAGATATACCGCTCTGAGAGCTTCACGGCAGCGATACAGGCATCATCGGTGATACGCACCTTGTGGTGGTTCTCATATTTCTCTTTTAAGCCACGGAGGATGCTGATGGCATCCGCCTCATCCGGCTCATCGACCATGACGGTCTGGAACCGGCGCTCCAAAGCCTTGTCTTTCTCGAAGTATTTCTGATACTCGTTGAGAGTCGTGGCACCGATCGCCCTCAGTTCGCCACGGGCGAGTGCCGGCTTGAGGATGTTGGCTGCATCCATGGCACCTTCTCCGCCACCGGCTCCTACGAGGGTATGAATCTCATCGATGAAGAGGATGATGTTGCCGTTGGCATTCGTCACCTCTTTGATGACGCTCTTCAGGCGTTCCTCAAACTCACCTTTGTATTTGGCTCCGGCGATAAGGGCACCCATGTCGAGCGAATAGAGCTGCTTGTTCTTCAAGTTCTCCGGCACATCACCGCGCACGATACGCTCCGCCAGCCCCTCGACGATGGCGGTCTTACCTGTACCCGGCTCACCTATCAGAATAGGATTGTTCTTGGTACGGCGCGAGAGAATCTGAAGCACCCGGCGGATCTCCTCATCACGTCCGATGACCGGGTCGAGTTTCCCTTTGCGGGCTTCGTCTACGAGGTTTCGGGCATATTTGGAGAGTGCCTGGTAGTTGTCGTCTGCACTCTGGCTCTGTACTTTCTGTCCCTGCCGCAGTTCCTGGATAGCTTTCAGCATCTCCTGCTCCGTGCAGCCGGCATCTTTGAGGATCCGGCTGACGGTCGTGTTGACCTGAAGCAAAGCTAAGAGAATCGGTTCTACAGAAACAAACTCGTCACCCATCTTCTGAGAGTCTTCCACAGCTTTCTCCAATACCTTGTTGGAGTCGTTGGAGAAGTAAGGCTGACCGCCTTCCACGCGCGGCAGATGCTTGAGCTCCTGCTGCACGAGACTCTCAATCTGCATGGCATTGACGCCAAGTTTCTGGAACACAAAGTTCGTCACGTCGCGCCCTTTTTGCAAGATACCCTGCAAGAGGTGCACCGGCTCAATGGCCTGCTGGTGAGCCATCTGCGCTGTGTTCACAGCCTCCTGGATGGCTTCCTGAGCTTTGATTGTAAATTTGTCGAATGTCATATCTTGTTTTCCTTTCTTTTTCTTGTTTTAATGTTTACGCCCTTGCATCATCAAAGCATAGACCAAACGAGCAGTTGTGACATATTGACAGAATTATTGACAGAATGGCGGTGTGCGGTGGCTTCGTTGTATCGTTCCGTATTGTTGAGTAAGCCGTTACATAGTAACGGCCCCTCCTCCTTATCGCCCGTCCTCCTTATCGCCCGTCCTCGTTATCGTCCCTCCTCCTCTTTTTCCCTAAATACGTGTTCCCCCTAAAAAAGGTAGGCGGTAAGTTTTGCGATTAGCGATAAAAAGGGTACTTTTGCACGGTAAAAACAAAAAGATGACGAAGAGACGTTCAAATACCAAGCCTAAATCTTTTGGTGAGGCGGTAGGCATAAGGAACAGATTTGAGAATGATACGGTCAATTTCTTCATTGGCCTCGTCCTCCTGGCGATTTCAGTGTATCTGATAATCGCCATGTCGAGCTATTTGGCTACGGGAGCTGCTGATCAGAGCATCTTAGAGACGTTGAAACCGGCCGATTTTCTCAATACAAACCATGAGTTCAACAATGTGTGCAGCTCCTTGGGGGCTATTGTGGCTTATTTTCTTATAACGGTCAACTTTGGCTTGCCCGCCTTTTTCATTCCGGCTTTTCTCATCCTCGCATCGTTGAAGTTGATGCGCGTCTACTCGGTGAACCTGCTGAAATGGTTCTTCTGCATGGCGTTTGCCATGATTTGGTTGTCAGTGTGTCTGGCGAAGTTTCTTTCGCCTTTCATGGGCGACCAGGTGTACAATCCCGGTGGCATGCATGGCTTGTTCTGTGTTGAGCGCATCGAGGATGTTATCGGAGCCCCCGGTCTTATAGCGCTGCTTGTCATCACCGCCATCGCTTTCCTCACCTATCTCAGTCATGAGACCATCGAGGTGGTCCGCAAGATCCTCAATCCTGTGAAATATTTCAATGATAAGGTCAAGGTTACGGTCAACAACCATACCGTGAACAACGAAGAGGACTTGTCGGAGGCTGTCAGTGCTCCGGAGGAAGCTCCGGAGACAGAGGAGGATGGGGATGATGAGGAGGCCGACAATACTGAGGCTGCGGAGAAAGAGCCGTCGAACGTCGTGGACCTCACCGATTTCTCTCAGTTTGACAAATCGAAGAAGCCCCAGCAGGCTCCGGATGCGATCGCGACGACGGCTTCCGCTGGAAAGGGCGAGCAGTTGGCGGAGACCGTCGCCAAGCCCAAGACGGAAGCCATAGCGACGAAAAGTGTCGCTGCCCAGCCCGTTGACCTCGATACGCCTATCAATCCTTGGGAGCCGTTCACGAAATATAAGTTCCCGGGCTTTGACCTGTTGAGGAAATACGACAGTACGCCGGTCATCGACATGGAGGAGATCAAGTCGAACAACGCCCGCATCGTAGAGGTCCTCAAGAGCTTCGGTGTGGCGATCAGTAAGATCAATGCTACCGTCGGTCCTACCGTGACGCTCTATGAGATCACCCCAGCTGAAGGTGTGCGCATCAGTAAGATCCGGGGACTTGAGGCAGACATCGCGCTGAGCCTTGCTGCGCTGGGCATCCGTATCATCGCCCCGATCCCCGGCAAGGGAACGATCGGTATAGAAGTTCCTAACAAGAAGCCGCAGATCGTCTCCATGGAGAGCGTGCTCAACACGAAGAAGTTTCAGACCACAAAGATGGCGCTCCCCATGGCACTTGGCAAGACGATCACCAACGAAGTGTTCATGGTGGATCTCGCCAAGCTCCCCCACCTCCTGGTGGCTGGTGCTACGGGCCAGGGTAAATCGGTGGGCCTCAATGCCATCATCACCTCATTATTATATAAGAAGCACCCCAACGAACTCAAGTTTGTGCTTGTCGACCCGAAGAAGGTGGAGTTCAGTATCTACAACAAGATAGCGCCCCATTACATGGCAAGCCTTCCCGAGAATGAGGACGAGCCTATCATCACCGATGTACAGAAGGTCGTGCGAACCCTCAACTCGCTCTGCAAACTCATGGATCATCGCTACGACCTGCTCAAGCTCGCCAACGTGAAGAAGATTGATGAATATAACGATAAGTTCATTCATCATAAGCTCCGCCTCACCGATGGGCATGAGTATATGCCTTATATCGTGGTGGTCATCGATGAGTTTGGTGACCTCATCATGACGGCGGGCAAGGAGATAGAACTTCCTATCGCGCGTATCGCACAGTTGGCGCGTGCCGTGGGCATCCACATGATCATCGCCACTCAGCGTCCTACGACAAAGATTATCACGGGTAACATCAAAGCCAACTTCCCGGGCCGTATGGCGTTCCGCGTGGCTTCTCAGGTCGACTCTCGTACGATCCTCGACCGCACGGGGGCAGAGCAGCTCGTGGGGCGTGGTGACATGCTCTTCTTAGGAGGCGGTGAGCCGGTGCGCGTGCAGTGTGCTTTCATCGACACGCCGGAGATAGAGGCCGTCAACGAGTTTGTGGCTGCCCAGCCCGGACCCGTTGACCCGTTGGAACTCCCAGAGCCCGACGATCCCAATGAGGGTGGTCTTGGTGGAGCAATAGAAGGTGGTGCGGCGAACCTCGATCCTTATTTCGATGAGGCGGCGCACGCTATCGTCATCTCTCAGCAAGGTTCGACAAGCATGATCCAGCGCCGGTTCTCCATCGGGTACAACCGTGCGGGACGACTGATGGACCAGCTCGAGAAAGCAGGTATCGTGGGACCGGCGCAAGGCTCCAAGCCGCGTGATGTGATGATACAGGATGAGAACAGTCTCAACGCGATGTTAGCCAAAATTCATGGTGCGTAATATTATAGGATAACTAAATAGAGTTATGATGAAAAAGACTTTGTTATTAAACATGCTGCTGTTGCTCTGCATGGGTGTCTTTGCCCAGAACAGCCAGCAAGCTATGAAAGTATTGAACAAAACGGCCGCCGTCGTCGGTCGTAAAGGCGGGGCACAAGCCGACTTCACGGTATCCGGCAAGAAGACGGGCACGCAGTCGGGAACAATCGCTATCAAAGGAAATATGTTTCAGGCGCGCACTAAGAAAGCCATTATCTGGTACAATGGCAAGACGCAGTGGAGCTACCTCAAGATGACAAATGAGGTGAATATCTCTACGCCTAATGAGGCGAAACGCATGAGCATGAACCCTTACACCTTCATCTCCATGTATAAGAATGGCTACAACCTTTCCATGACGACGAAAGACGGCAGCTATGTCGTTCACATGGTGGCTCAGAACAAAAAACGCAGTGTCCCCGAGGCGTATATCACCATCAGCAAAGGTTCTTACAAACCCTCCGTCGTGCGGATGCGCCAGGGGAACGACTGGACAACGATCTACGTCAAGAATTTTGCAGCAAAAAATCAGCCTAACAGCAAGTTCTCGTTCAATGCGAAGGACTTCCCGAAGGCTGATGTCATTGATCTCAGATAGTTTAGGACTATTCTATTATATAGCTTAGGGCTATTCTATTTCGATGAACACGGGCTCGCCCTCGTCGCGGTGGCTGATGAACTGCATGAGGCGGTAGAGGGTGCGGCGGTATATAAAACTTTGTTGAGGGCGTAGTCACCACTGTGAGGGTGAGGGTGAGGGCACGTGCAGCACCTCCTGCCCTGCTGTGGGTCATGACAAGGCTTTAGGCAAAAACCTTCTGCACCAGTAGCATATAGATAATGGTTCCGCCAGCTATAGAAAGCATCATCTGCCGGTGCCATACGTGGAGCATCACCGTAGCAAAAATGCTTATCAGCTCCGGAAGGCCGTGATGACCGGTTGTAATATCAACGTTCTTCAGACAATACACCACTAAAAGTCCGAACACGGCAGCCGGAAGAACAGTTCCAAGATATTGAATCACTTTTGGAGTTTTGCGGCCCCGAAACAGGGCGAAAGGCAGGAAACGGGTCGTCATCACGGCAAGAGCCATGCAGGCGACGGTAATGATTTGTTGCGTCAGTGTCATTTCTGATCCTCCTTCCGCTCTGAAAAATCCCTGAGATCCGACTTGCCATCAGCATTCTTTTCTGCAGCCTTCGTCAACCTGGGCCGCAGCGCGAGAAGCGCTAAGAGCATGAGCATCATGGCAGGAATCACGAAGTGGTCGGGACCGAACAACAGCAGACTGATCACGGACAGGACGATGCCCAGCACAGCACTCACGTGGCAGCTGTCCTTCAGCCATTGCTCCACAAAGATGACGACGAACATAGCCGTCATGACGAAGTCGAGACCTTTTGTGGAGAACGTGATCAGGTTTCCGAATATTCCTCCTAAGGTTGCGCCGGTCAACCAATAGAGGAAGTCGAGCAGAGTGACACAGAGCATGAAGCATCCCTCATCGATGCCCTTGGGAATTTTCGCCGTGTAGTTGACGGAGAACGTCTCGTCGCTCATAAAATAGATGAGCAGCGGCTTCTTCCACCCTTTGTGCTTGAACCGGTCGAGCATGGTGATGCCGTAGAACAGATGGCGGGCTCCGATCATAAACGCCATGACGAAAGCCTGCAGCGGGTGGAAGGAAGACTGGAGCACTTTCACGGCAACGAACTCCACGCTCCCACTGTAGATGACCGCAGCCATGACCATGGGCCAGACAAACGAGAATCCTGATACGTTCATCAGGATGCCGTAGGTGAGCCCCAGGAACCAGTAGCCTGCGAAAATGGGAATGGTATAGGGGAAAGCAGCTCTCAGCGCCCCACCCCATTTGCTTGTATTTTGAATTGCTTTCAATGGATCTCTCTCTTTCAATGGATTCTTTTTGTCAGATATCTACCTTCGTTTCAAGTGATGAATACTTCTGCTTGCAAAGGTAATGAAAATCACAGAAAGCAAAGAACAGACGTAATCAATATTTACTGTCCGGTCCGTCAAGCCTTCACAGCAACAACCCTGTGTCCGCACTCGCTTCGCTCGTTTAGACTGAGGTTATGAAGCATTCAACCTCTCCGAGGCTGGCAGGTTGTGACAAGAACTCCGAGGTTGAGAGCGGCCTTCGGCCTTTAGAAAAGAGCAACTGTCGCAGGATATTTTCGCCAAGCCGCAAAGGTCGCTAAGGAGAAGCATGAATATTCTTGCAGCGGCTTTCCACGACTCTTCACGACTTCTGCTCGCTATCGCTCGCTGAGCGCTGAAGTATGCTCTTCGTGTACATTCCGATGCTTTTGCAGGGCGCGGCCCTCGTGGCCGTCCGCCATTGCAGGGTAACTAATTTCCCATCTGGGGTGCGGACGGCCACAAGGGCCGCACCCTGCAATCGTCATGGCTCGGGCGTTGGCGCGTGACGGTCGTGGAGTGGCTGATCTCCTCGGCGAGCTGGTGCTGTCCTTCAGATGGCATTGAACTACTTTGTATCGGATAGACATAATTGTTAGATTTTAGATGTTAGACTTGTTTCAGTGATGGTTTAAGCGCTTATCCATGGGTTTACGGTTGCAAAGTTAAGAAATAAAAACACAACCAGCAAGAAGTGGGGTTAAAATACCCGTCACTTTCGTACAGCTGATTGATTTACAGACTATTGCAAGCTTGCTGCCGTCGTTTCCGCGCGTGGGAGTAACGAGCCGGCACGCCGCGTGAAACATCGGAAACGGCAATTGGCATACGATGGCGGTGCGATTGCCGTTGAATCGCCTCGCGATTGCGGTGGAATCGCAAAACACCGTGAAACATTTTTCTCCTTCACAAGGGCGGACATTTGCCGTGCGCGGGCGCAATTTTAACAATTAAGGGTAACAAGTAACAAGTAACAAGTAACAATAAGGTCGTTCCACATGTCTGCTCGCCCCGAAGAGGTAGCCTGCGCGGGCGCAATTTTAACAATTAAGGGTAACAAGTAACAAGTAACAAGTAACGTAAGCGTCTCGGCATTACCGTATTTCAGCCTCGCTTAAAAGTCTGTACCTTTGCGCGCACAAATTATTATGAATATGGCAAGCAAAGACAAGTACA
>Ga0256404_1007866_pt1 | contig 16496 bp, 14 predicted proteins | sample RumenRJG_01DNA_FD_185990 | JGI IMG/M metagenome (GOLD analysis project Ga0256404, IMG submission 185990) | Bovine rumen microbial communities from Lethbridge, Alberta, Canada - RJG_01 | ecosystem: Host-associated > Mammals > Digestive system > Stomach > Rumen | place: Canada: Alberta | collected...
CGGACGACCTTCTGGATAGGAATTCCATCTTTCATAGCCAGCAGGAAGAACTGCGGGAAGGTCTGGAATGCAGCTATGTTCTGAAGTCCCTTCTCCTCAACCCATGCATCAGTCATGAATACGGAGAGTTCATCGTTCATCAGGCGGCGTACGATGTCTGCATTGTAGTACTTGCCGAGATAGATGCTGCCTGCTCTGTTCGACAGGTCTACCAGTTTGAGGTACATGTCGAGGTTCTCGAGGCCCTCTTCAGCAGCACACTGCAGGATCGTTTTGCCCTCATACTCAGGATGATCATCAGAGATGTACGCAACGACCATGTCGTCCCAGTCGATGCCGAGCACCTTGCGGTACATGAGTATCGTCATCTCGAGCTTCTTTCTGTTGACCGGTTTTGCTGCCTCCTCCTTGCTGAGCTGTGCATACCACTCAGGGAAAACGACCGTGATTACCGATGCTCCGTAGTGGAACGCATAGTTGTCGAACGCGATCGGGTTGCCCTTCATGCGCTCACGGTAGAATGTAGTGAGCATCTTGTCGAGAAGCTTCCAGCTCCTCTTACCGGTGAAGATGAGGTGGCTGTATTCCATCCTGCAGCCCGTCTCGTGCATGATCTCGACTGCCTCGTCGAGTCCCATCTCGAGGTGGGACTTCCTGGTGATCAGTGGATAATCCGCACTTACGATGGAGCATGCCCTCGGATGGATGGTGACTATACCGTCATACTTTGCGATCTCACGGGCAAAAGCATATATCTCATCCTTCTGTGCGTAGCGGTCAGGTTCGTACATGAATCCGAGCGAGCCTCCGAATGCGCCGCCCTCCATGGCCTCACGCACATGTGCGAGCTCCTTCTCGATCTGCTCCGGTGTATACGGCGCCGGATCATATCCTGTCATTCCTGCACGGACCGAGCCCTGTCCGATCAGCGGGACCATATTCACAAACAGATTTCCCTTGGCGCGCTTTTTGAACTCCGCAAAGCTGCACGGCGCCTTGGCGTCGAAGAGACCGCCGCCGACCTTGTCCCTGAACGGTGTGTCCGGATCGATGCCGAACGGAGAGAAGCTGCAGTTGCCTGTTATCTGTGTAGTGATTCCCTGCTCGATGAAAGGCTTATAGTACTTCTCCGCATCCTCATAGTCATAGAAGAAATCATTGTGTGAATGAGCGTCTATAAGGCCCGGGCATATCTGCTTGCCCTTCAGGTCGATGACCTTGTCCGCCTTGCTCCTGAGGTTCTTTCCGACCTTCAGTATCCTGTCGTCCTCGATAAGCACATCGCCGGTATACGGCCTTGCGCCGGTTCCGTCATAGATAGTTCCGCCTTTAAACAACGTCTTCATTATTTGCCTCCTCGTTCAGCATACGGCGTATGCCTATCGCTGTTTCAATAGATCAGTTGACACTATCTCAGCATCATCTCCGGTTGATTACATCATTATTATATCATCATGCCGCAGTTCTTTTCGATGTGACATGGCATACCTCCGAAGGACTTTTTTGTTTTGTTGTTCATTTTAATGATATTTTGCTGAAAAATGTACACTAACTTCTACCGAATGCTTCATGTATCTCCCGGAGTCATTCGGAGATGCAAAATTTGTCCGCGTTTTATAGGCACGTGTCGCTTCATCGCACCACTACGTGCTTTCCGGGCATTGATCCCACTACTTTTTTGCGATTTCCCTGATACTCTTCTGGTTTTGGTGTACATTTTTTGAGGTTATTTCAAAAAAATGCACACCAATCGCAAAAACTCCCCTTCACGCAAGCAGCTTAAGCCCGATGATCCCGCCTGTGATCATAAGCACGCAGCCTGCCTGCGCAAGGCTCATGCTCTCCTTGAACAGCAGCATTATCCATTCCATATCATTTTCCTCCTAAAAAATATGCACCGGCTTCCATGTCTTCTATGGCCTAACGACATGGAGGCAGATGCATTATCTGTCTGTTACCCGGCGGCAACGCGCATATATTATTTCATACTCGGATACATCCGGAGCTATATACTTCTACTTATTTATCTGATCTCTGACTTTTTCCTGCAGCTCACGGCTGAGTTCGCGGACCTTCTCTGTCTGCGTGCGGCTCTGCTCTCTAAGCCACTCCGCCTGATCATGGGCGACATTCTTCACACCGGTGTGCTTCACATCGCTTCCCTTGACTATATCCTTGACTGCTGAATACTTATCCGCAGCAGAGACAATGACACCCTCAAGGGAATTCGGCGCTTTGCTCTGTCCCGCAGGCCACATGTGGCGCTCGATGATATCTGCAGAGTGCTCGGTCAGATCAGGGATCAGCTCTCTGGCGACCTTAACCGACTCGCCCGGATGCTCCCTGCTGCACTCCTTGTTGTTCTCAAACTTGGTATCTCTTCCGAGTATGCCGAGGTCATGGCAGAGTGCACCAATTATTACAGCAGGTATGTTGACCTTGATATTCAGCTTGCGCAAAGCGTAGCTGATCATCACGCTGGAGGCTGCTACTCTGAGCGTGTGCTCTCCGACAGTCGACCAGGTGTGATGTGTCTGCTCAAAAGCCTGCTTCAGCTCATCCGAAGCAAGGACATCTTTGCCGTAACGGTCAATGTCCTTACCAATGCGGCGCTTTCTGTCAGAGCGCTTGTCCCTTATCTGTCTGTGCATCGTGCTTTCGTACCAGAGGTTGCGCATAATCACCTTTCCTTCTGACTCTCTCCGGCGATCCGTATGAACTCCTTCATAACAGGATTGAGCCACCTGTCTCTGCTGTATATTAAATACGAATACAGTTCAATGTCAATATCTTCCGTGTCCAGTCTGGCCAGTTCTCCTGTCTGCAGATATTGTGAAACTGCAAATTCCGGCAGAAATGAAACCCCATATCCTCTGAGAAGCATGTTTACGATCGCTCCCACGGAGCCGATCTCCATGGCCGGCCTGAACTCAACACCCCTTCTTCTCAGCTGTTTTTCAAGAACAGCACAGTAGCTTATTGACCGGTCCGGCTATGCTCGTTCCGTAGAGGTACAGGGCAAAGGCCATCGCTGCTCCCGGCCCTTCAGGGCAACTCTATCTCTCGAATATCCTTATTACTTTATCTTTATACGCATTTACTGCTCCGCTGTACGGATGCACTCTCAGCGGCAGATTGAATTTAGTCTGTCCGAAGAGAACTGTCTGCGGATGGGTGAACTCTCTGAATCCCCACTCTCCGTGATATGCTCCCATACCCGAGTGTCCGGTGCCGTTGAACGGTACGCCCTTGACCATCATGTGTATGCATACCTCGTTGATGCAGCCGCCCCCGTACTGCTGGGTCCTCATGACCTTGTCCGCCCACTTCACATCACTTGTGAATATGTACAGCGCAAGTCCGTGCTCTCTCGATGCTATGACCTCGAGCACCTTGTCTATGTCTGAATCCTTAAACGGCACTACCGGAAGGAGCGGGCAGAAGAGCTCATGTGTGACTATCTCCTCGTCTATGCCCACCGGATAGATGACGGTCGTGTCATACTTGCGGGCAGCCTCGTCTCCCATGCCGCCGAATACGATACGATCTCTGTATCTATCTGCTTCATCAGCGCATTTCTTGTATGCCGCGTCTGTAATGAGGCACGGATACTCAGGATTCATGCTCGGATGCTCTCCGACCTGCCTTACTATCTCAACCCTGAGACATTCAAGGAATTCTTCTGCGACTTCCTCAGCAACTGCCACCTGGTTGATATTGATGCACACCTGCCCGCTGTTGCATATCTTGAAGAATGCTATCTTGCGTGCCGCATCCTTAAGGTCAGCATCCTTTCTTATGATGCACCAGTTGCCTGTCTCACCGCCGAGCTCGAGAGCTACAGGTGTGAGGTTGACTGATGCCCTCTCCATTACGTGTTTTGCAACCTTAGGCGATCCTGTGTAGAAGATCTTGTCGAACCTCTCGTCAAGGCACATGTCGGCAACATCGTGTCCGCCGTCAACTACGGTTATATAGTTCTCAGGGAATGTATCCCTGATGAGTTCCTTCAGCACTCTTGTGCAGCTTACGGACTTGGAGCTGGCCTTGATCACAGCTGTATTTCCTCCCGCGATGCTTGCAGCCAGCACGCCGAGTGACAGCGTGAAAGGAAAGTTGAACGGGCTGATGATAAGACTCACTCCGTAAGGCATCTTGTATACCTTGGTCTTCACGCTCGGGAAGCACAGAGGTCCGCTGTAGTGGAGTTCAGGACGGGCCCATCTCCTGAGGCCGCTGATCATCTCGTTTATTTCAAGGATGACAGTTCCGACGTCGCAGAAGTACCCTTCCACCGGATGTCTGCCGAGGTCTTCGTTCAGCGCTCTCAGTATCTGCGCTTCGTGCGACTTTACTGCACCTCTGAGTGCCTTGAGCTGCTCTATCCTCCAGCTTACATCCAGCGTCTTTCCCGTCTGAAAGAAATCTCTCTGCCCGAGAACCATCTGATGCACTTTATCCTGATCCCATTTTCCGTTAGCCATTTTAACCGCTCCTGTATATATGATATTGGTATTATTTCCTGAAAATGATTTTATCATATTTCTATATATCAGGATTGCCATTCACTGAAAAAAGGGACCGCTTCAGCGATCCCTTTCCGGTAGTCTGTTACTGATTTCTTCTGCTTAAAATGCTCATTGCAGGTAAAACGCCCGGAGGCTTTCCATGTCCGTGATGCCGTAATCCGCGAGCATCAGCTTATCATTGATGATAGCTATGCTGTCGTACCAGTCAAGCAGCATGTCTATGTTCGGCATGCTGACCCCGGCAATATCTCCTATCTGCTTTATCACAGTCAGTCCGTATGGGAAGTCAGCCGTGAAGTATCTCGAATGCAGGTCGGGTATGAAGGCATCCTTTCCGGTCGTACGGCTGAGGTATTCCTCGTGCCGTTTCTGTGCTATGGCTCTCCATCTGTTCCTTCTGCCGGCATGGTCTTCAATCGCAGCTCTTCTCTGATGCCTGCGTGTCCTGAACCCGTCCAGGCCTCTGCTTCTGGCTGCAACAGGCTCCGCTTTAACAGAAGGTGTAGTCAGGCCGAGAAGTGATTCTTCAGTGCAGATAGCCTTTGTCATCTCCTCCGGTGTATCTGCTTTATAGAATTCACGCTCAGAGATCACATATTCGAGTCCGAAGTCCGGAAGCACCCTGCATATCTCCTGTATTTCATCGTCACATGCCAGCAGGAGCTCTGATGACTCGTCATCCCATTCCTCATAGAAGAGCGGGATGTTATCGTATGTCATGCCGGGCTTATAGTCCTTGAAGATCGAATAGAGCCTTGCTGTATGAAGTATAGGGTTGGACGGCGTCAGCGTCAGCGCCATGAACCCCGGCAGCCTGAAACAAGGTATGTCATATATGCTTTCGATCAGTGCCGCACATTCCTCTGTCTTTTCAGACGGTAGCGCGGCTATATACAGCTTATCCTTGTAGCCCGAGCAGCATACTGTCCTTCCTCTTTCTGTAAGTCTTGCTATAGCAGGAACTCTGTCAATACCGAAGAAAGTATTGCCTCTGTCTATGCACTTTCTGAAGGCGAGTTCAAAACCGCCGTTGCCCGGCACAAAACCTATAATTGTATGGGCATCCGTATTCTCATAGATGATTTCCGCAAGCGGTATCATCATGGTAGGCGGCATTGTGATCATGATCATGTCAGCGTCATGAAAAGCCTCATGCGGATCATTCGTGGCCCAGCATATGTCCCCTTCATGGACAAGTGTTCCCCTGCGGTCTTCTATACTTATGTGTTTGCGGAATTTAGCAGGATTGGATGTGAACATCCACACCTCGTGCCCCTTTTCAGCACTGTGAACAGCGAACTGTGTCCCTATATTTCCCCCTCCGACAATCGTGATCTTCATAGCGGTTCCTCCTGCAGGCAGCCGTTTTCAGGCGGCTGTCCCGGTTCCTTTGTGATGATTCGCAGTTGCCCCTCAAAAGGTAATATAGGGTAAATTTTACACCATTTTATTGTTTATTGTACATTGGTCAGTTTCATCAAGCGGTCTACTCCTGGTTTAGCCTGCTGTCATGACACCGCCGGAATCCTGAAGATGAACTCACTGCCGCGTCCTTCCGTGCTTTCCGCAGTTACCGATCCGCCATGAAGTTCGGCGATTTCCTTCACCATTGCCAGTCCGAGGCCGTTTCCGCCTTCAGATCCGCGGGAGCTGTCAGCCTGCCAGAACCTCTGCCATATCTTATCCAGATCTTCCTTCTTTATCCCTATCCCGTTATCCTTTACTCTGATCACAGCATCGCTGCCCTCTCTGCCGAGAGTCAGTCTTACATATCCGTTGTCCCTGCCGTACTTGTACGCATTCTGCAGGAGATTGTAAATGACGCGGGACATCAGTGATGCATTGAAGCTGCACTCTATCCCCGGCTCGATCTCAGTCTCCATACGGATGCCGCGGTCATCTGCCGGCACAAACTCCTCGGATGAGAGTGTCACGAACTCACTGAGATCTCCCTTGCTCAGAGGATATCTCTCAGTTCCCTGCTGCAGTCTTGTGATGCCGAGCAGCTCGTCGATAAGCGCTGACATACGCCTGCCCTGCTCGCTTATATTGTCTATCGACTCGCGGTAATCTTCCGGAGTCTCAGCCTTGCGTTTTGCCCTGTCGCACTCCGCGAGAATGATCGCCGTCGGGGTTCTGAGTTCATGCGATGCATCGGATGTGAACTGCCGCTCGGCGTCGAAAACTTTTTCGAGCCTCTCGAACATCCTGTCGAATGCTCCCGCCAGCTGCTTCATCTCCTTAGGTCCCCTCTTCAGTCCGATCCTGTCTGTCAGGTCATCCGCATCATTGATGGAGTTGGCCGTTGCGACGATCTTCTCGATCGGCCTGAATGTCCTCGAGGATATCCAGAGTGCGCCGAGGAATGTAACGATGAGTATGACCGGAAGGATTATTATGGTAAGTCTCAGGATTATATCCGAGATTCCCTGATGGCTGTCGGTCAGGACAACTCCTCTTATCCACAGTCCGGAAACTTCCATATCCACATAATAATCGTAGAGATAGAATTCCTTATCACCGGAACGCACCATCCTTATCTTATTGGCTATAAACGGCTCTCCTGAGAAATCCATATCTTCCTTATCCGCAGAGAGCAGCAGATCGCCGTTCGTATTGTAGAACGAGCAGTAAACACCTCTCTTATATACTGACATTTCATTCCACTCGAATTTGCCTCTGTCATACTCAACGTCGTTGGCATTGTCAATGACAACGTCCACCAGATACGCCGCCGGATCCTCAGGCAGAGAGTGCCTGTTTATGACCAGGACGAAAACGAGGACCATGACAGATACCAGCAGCACCATGGAAGTGACCCACAGGGCCAGTCTTAGCTTTGCAGACATATCCTACTCCTCTCTCAGCACCCAGCCGGTACCCCATACGGTGTGTATCAGCCTGGTATCGCGTCCCTTGTCTATCTTGCGTCTCAGATAACCGATGTAGACATCCACTACGTTGGTGCCTCCCTCGTAGTCGTAGTTCCACAGGTTGTTCTCGATCATCTCGCGCGAGAGCACGACGCCTTTGTTTCTTATCATGTATTCGAGCAAAGCGAATTCTTTGCTGGTGAGGTCTACCGGCTCTCCGCCGCGTGTCACCGTGCGCGAGTCAGTGTCCACGACGAGGTCTCCTACGCTGTACTCGTTTGTCTTATTGCCTGTATATTTCCTGGCCATTACCTTGACCACGGCGCGCAGCTCATCAAAGCTGAACGGCTTGGTCAGATAATAGTCCCCGCCGGCATTCAGCCCTGTCACCTTGTCCATAACGCTGTCGCGCGCCGTCAGGAACAGCACAGGTGATGCGCACCCTCTGTCCCTCAGTTTCTCCACCACAGTGAATCCATCCATTTTAGGCAGATTCACGTCGAGTATGATCACGTCGTAATCGGCTGCCAGTGCATAGTCGAGAGCCTCCGCTCCGTCAAAACAGCTGTCGACGCTGTATTTCTCATCCTCCATCGCCTCGCTTATGAGGCGGTTCATGTTCTTCTCGTCTTCTACTACAAGGATCCTCATTATCTCCTCCGTCTCAGCCGGCTGCACCGGCGCCCCTCTTTACTGTACTAAAAATATGGTAGCAGACATTTATAAGAATTCAATTAGGGTCTTTTCGAAAATTTTATAATTCTTAGAATTTCTAATAATTTTCTTAATTTTGCCCCCTATACTACAGACATCAGCTAAGGAAAACGGCCGGACGCAGGAAGGCAGCCGGCAGCAGATAGAAAACTTTACACAGCTAAAAACATCATTCATATAAATAAGGAGGAAACAACAATGAAGACTATCAATACAGTAAACGCAGCAGTTATCGCTAAGGCAGCAGCAGAGGCAGGGATCAGAGATAACGAGAATTACAACGTATACATCATCGCATCCGAAGACATCCTCGCAGGAATCATTCTCGAGACAGAGTGGAACAGGATCGAGTGCTGGATCGATACAGAGACTGAAGAAGTTCTCGGCATCATGGCACAGCCTAAGAGCATCAACGAGCTCCTGACAGAGGGATACGTCAGAGTCAGCGCTGCATCTGCAGTACGCAAAGCTGCATAACACAATCACAGGTCACACATCGCAGTCACGCACAATATTGGAAAACGCTCTGTGAAAGTTCATTGCGAACTTCACAGAGCGTTTTTCTTTGGTTTTAACCAGCCTGCCCATCTGCAGACTGCTGTCATCCTTCGGATATGCTGCTACAGCATGATGATCTCAGGCTTGTGTCCCTCTGCAGGGAGGAAGTTGTTGATCAGCTGCTTAGTCTTAAATCTGATGTGCGTAGTATTTGCTCCCGGATTGCAGGCAAACCACTCAGCATCGGCAACAGCCTTGTCTATGACGACCTGGACTTTGCCCTCCGGGTCGTTGAGTATACCCATTACCGAAGCCTCACCCGGAGTCAGGCCGATCAGGTTCTCCATGTCTTCAGCAGATGCAAACGAGACTCTCGCGGTCCTCATCATCGCAGCGAAGAGCTTGGAATCGAACCTCTTGTTAGCCGGCAGTATCACGAGATAGAAATCCGTCTTCTGCCTGTTGCAGCACACGATGGTCTTTCTTATCTCAGCACCGAGCTTGTCAGAAATCTCGACGCACTCATCCATCGATTCGACTGAATCATTGTCGACTCTCTCATAGCTGATGTTCAGCTTCTCAAGCTCCTGATATACCCTGGTCTCAAGCGCACCTCTCTCGTCCTCCGGTGCAGTAGTCATGATGTCACTTATATACATCCTTCTTCCCCCTTATTATTATGAATCAGAGCTGCCTTGGTGACAGCGTGCTTCCCCTCATTTACTGTTAAAGTATACCATGAACTTTCCTGTTATGCTCTCCTCTGAGGCTCTGATCTCAGCAGGTGTGCCGCTGGCTACGACCCTGCCGCCCTCAAGTCCGCCGCCGGGTCCCATGTCGATGATGTAGTCGGCATTTCTGATGACATCGAGGTCATGCTCGATGACGACTACCGTGGCGCCGTTGTCTATGAGTGTCGAAAAAACTCCGAGCAAAGTCTGTACATCCAGGGGATGCAGTCCTATCGTAGGCTCATCGAAGACGAAGACGGAATCCGTCTGCAGGTGGCCCATCTCGCTCGCAAGCTTGAGCCTCTGCGCCTCTCCGCCTGACAGGCTCGGCGTCTCCTCGCCAAGTGTCAGATATCCGAGTCCGAGGCTTTTCAGAACTTCCAGTTTTGGATAAACATTCTTCATGTTCCTGCAGAAACCTATCGCTGTATTTATATCCATCGCCATCAGCTCAGGAAGCGACAGAGCTTCTCCGTCCTTGTTGAAATGTCTGATGCGGTACGCTTCCTTCGAATACCTCGAGCCCCTGCACTCCGGACAGGCTATGTCCACGTCCGACAGGAACTGCACATCAAGGCTGATACTTCCTGTTCCGTCGCATACAGAGCATCTGAGGTCTCCTGTGTTGTATGAGAAAGCGCCCGCCTTGTACCCCTTCTCCCTGGCATCCGCCGTCCTTGCATATATCTTGCGGAGCTCGTCATGCACGTTCGCGTATGTCGCAACGGTCGAGCGTATGTTGATCCCGATCGGAGAAGCGTCTATGAGCTTGACGTGCTCTATGCCCGGCGCACAGATGCTTCTGACGTGTTCAGGCAGCTTCTTTCCCCTGGTCTTAGCATCAAGTCCAGGCACCAGACTCTCAAGCACCATTGTCGTTTTGCCCGAACCGGACACTCCCGTGACCACGGTGAGCCTGCCCTTAGGTATCCGGATATCCAGCGGCTTAACCGTATGTATCTCTCCGGTCTCAAGGTGAATGGTCCCCTCTTCAAAGAGTCTGTCTTCAGGGACAGCTTCTCTGAGCCTTACCGAGTCCCTGCCTGAAAGGAACCCGCCTATCCTTGATTCGCTGTTATTCTCTATGTCTTTGATCGTTCCTTCTGCGATCACTGTGCCGCCGGCAGCACCTGCCTCCGGTCCCAGCTCAATAAGCCAGTCTGACTCTCTCAGAATCTGTGTATCGTGGTCGACCAGGATGACCGAGTTGCCGTCATCGACCAGGTCGTGCATCACTCCGTTGAGTCCTGTTATGTTCGAAGGATGAAGTCCTATTGAAGGCTCGTCCAGAACATAGAGGACGCCTGTTGTACGGTTTCTTACAGCGCGGGCAAGCTGCATCCTCTGCCTCTCGCCGGTCGACAGTGTAGAACTTGCACGGTCGAGCGAGAGATACGACAGTCCGAGGTCCATAAGCCTCTTTGCCACCGTACGGAATGACTCGCATATGCTCTCTGCCATCGGTCTCATCTCATCAGGCAGTGACGCCGGCACGCCGTCGACCCACACGGTCAGCTCTCCCAATGTCATTTTGCACGCATCCGCAAGGGATATCCCGCGGAGCAGCGGTGCTCTTGCTGCACCGGACAGCCTTGTGCCTCCGCATTCAGGACAGGTCTCTTCCTTGAGAAACTTCTCGACCCGCTTCATCCCCTTCTCATCCTTGACCTTGTTCAGTGCGTTGAGAACGGTTGCTGTCGCAGAGTAATATGTAAAATCCATCTCGCCTGCGGTAGCAGTGGTCGCCTTCTTAGGTCTGTAAAAGATGTGCTTCTTGACCATCGGTCCGTCATACACGATTTCTTTCTCTTCGTCAGTAAGCTCGCGGAAAGGCACGTCCGTCCTGACGCCCATCTCTCTGCACACATCGGTCATCAGGGACCACATCAGAGAGTTCCACGGAGCTACAGCGCCGTCGTCTATAGTCAGGTTCTCGTCCGGAACCAGCGTTGAACGGTCTACAGTCCTTACGGTACCTGTTCCGCCGCAGCACTTGCATGCACCCTGGCTGTTGAAGGCGAGTTCCTCTGCTCCCGGTGCGTAGAAGTGCTCACCGCACTCAGGGCATACCAGCTCCTGCTCAGCAGCTACTGCCAGAGTCGGCTTCAGATAGTGCCCATTAGGGCAGCGGTGATTCGCAAGTCTTGAGTACATGAGACGGAGGCTGTTAAGAAGCTCTGTTCCCGTCCCGAAGGTCGACCTTATCCCGCCTGCTCCCGGTCTCTGATGAAGAGCCAGCGCTGCAGGCACGTATCTTACCTCGTCGACATCCGCCTTGGCCGCCTGTGTCATACGGCGCCTTGTGTATGTAGAGAGCGACTCAAGATAACGCCTCGAGCCCTCTGCATACAGTACGCCAAGAGCGAGTGAGGACTTACCCGAGCCGGATACGCCTGCTATTCCTACTATCTCTCCAAGCGGAATGTCCACATCGATATTCTTGAGATTGTGCACTCTTGCACCGCGGATCATTATCTTATCCTGCATAATCTGCCATCCTTTATTTTCAATGTCCTGTTGATTGTATCACCTGCAGAGAAGCCGTGCCATCCGTAATCACTATACAAAAGGCATAACCTCAAAAATAAAAGCTGTCCCTGCCGCAGAACTTCAAGTATAATTAGGCAACGGCCAGATAACCGGTCAATATGGGTATACATGAAATCGAGGGGAAGCAAAATGAAAAGACCTTCAGGGTTTTTCCTGAAGATCTTTGCTTGCATCATCTATATTTTTTCCGGAAACCATACACTTATTTCGGTCCCTACTCCCGGTGCACTGTTCATTTCAATGTCCGCGTTGTGGATCTCTGCGATATGTTTTACCAGCGCCAACCCGAGCCCCGTTCCTCCGCTGCTGCGGGATCTGCTCTTGTCCACTCTGTAGAACCTTTCAAATACGCGGCTCTGCTTTTCCTTCGCTATGCCTATGCCGTTATCCCTGACAGTGAGAACTGCGTGCCCGTCTTCACGTCTGACACTTACCCTGACGTATCCGCCAGCATTGTTGTAGCGGATCCCGTTCTGCACCAGGTTCTCGATCAGTTCTTTGATCTGCTCCTCATCTCCCCTGATGACTGCAGACCTGCCGTCACATGTCAGGAGTATGTTGTTCTTCTCTGCGCTGACCTTCAGGTTCCTGCAGCATTCCGCGGCTGCCTCGTACAGGTCGATTTCTTCTTTGCTGCTGCCTGTCTCACCGTGATCGAGCCTGGACAGCTGGATGGTGTCGTTGATAAGCTGCAGCAGTCTGTCTGAATTTGCCCTTATCTGCTGCGCGATATGCTTCTCGGATTCAGGATCCGCCAGTCCGTTTTCGATGAGCTCTGCATATCCGGAGATGGCAGTCAGCGGAGTCTTGAGTTCGTGCGAAACGTTTGCCGTAAAATCCTGCCGGGTCTTTACGGCCTCGAGGAGGTTCTCATGCTGAGACCTGATCTTCTCTGCAAAAGGCTCGAGCTCCTTATACGGCGGTTCGCTCGTCGGCTTATCGATTTCCTCAGCCATCTTCTCTATAGGCTGGATTATCTGCCGTGACAAAGCATGCCCGAGAACGATGCAGATGCCGAAGATCAGGAGCGCTACGACCGCTACGATAGGAAGGGATCTGAAGAACACTCCTGCGATCGCGTGAGCCTGTGTCGATACCCTGAGAACGGTCCCGTTCTCCAGCCTGAGCGCATAGTAATATGTATCCATTCCCAGTGTCTGTGAGGACCTGATGCTCTCACCTTCCCCTGAAGCCATCGCCTCCTGTATCTCAGGTCTGTCCAGATGATTTGCCAGGCCCGATGCGCCGGCATCGTTATCAAAGAGAACAGTGCCGTCCTCCGCTATCCATGTGAGCCTCACATCACCGGTTTTCAGTTTATTCAGTGTTGAGCTGCTGAGTTTTTCCGGATCATTGCCGAGCGAATCGTACTCTCTCTGGAAAATCTCTGTTTCCATAAGAAGCCGCGCATTCATCTTCAGATCGCTGGTTATCTGTGTACGGAAAAGATTATAGAAAACCAGAAGATTGGCAGCCGTTACGAAAACGACTGCCAGCAGTGCGATGAATGAAAGTCTTATATTTATCTTCTGTTCCACGCTATTCCCTCTCTGTCCCGTCCAGGACATATCCTACATTCCGGACAGTCCTTATATATCTGCCGCTCTCCCCCAGCTTGCGCCGCAGCGACCTGATATGCATATCCAGCGTTCTGGACTCGCCTTCGAAGTCTGTCCCCCATACATTCTGCATTATCGATTCTCTTGTCAGCACGATATTCAGATTGATCAGCAGGTATCTCAGTAGCTCATATTCCTTGAATGTAAGCTCGATCAGAGTCCCGGCTGCGGTTACCGTATGCCTTTCATGATCGAGACATATATCGCCTGCAGTTATGATCTGAGATTCATCGCTCATCGTACGCCTCAGAAGAGCACGGATACGCGACAGCAGTTCCATGACAGAGAACGGCTTCATGACGTAGTCATCCGCTCCGTAATCGAACCCCTTCAGGAGATCCATCTCCGTATTCCTTGCGGTGATCATTATGACCGGCAGATTCTTCAGTCTGCTGTCATTCCTGATTCTGCGAAGTATGCTGTATCCGTCCTCGTCGGGAAGCATCACATCGAGAAGAAGCAGATCGGGCTGCCCGCTTTCAAGCGCAGCATATAATTCCGCGGCTTTTTCGAAGGCTTCGACAGTATAATTACTGTTCCTCAGAGCCATCTCTTCGATTTCGCGTATTCCCGGATCATCTTCTACGATATAGATAAGTGCCATTATCCGACCATTCCTTCCTGTATCTTAGGCAGTGTATACCTGTTTCTCATTCTGGTATAAGTGCTCTGGAATTCAGGGTCACTGCCCTTTGTTCTTTCGCTGGCGTATTCATGACGGCCGAACGAATCCTCTCCTATCTCTATGAGGCAAAGTGCGATATTGGAGCAGTGATCAGAGACTCTCTCAAAGTATATCAGAATGTCTTCCAGTATAATGCCTGCTTCCATTGAGCACAGGCCTTTGCGGAGACGGTCGATATGTCTCTGACGCATCTCGGCACTGAGATTATCTACCACCTCTTCAAGAGGTTCGATCTGTCTGGCTTTATTCCGGTCAGATGCGATAAACGCCTCATCCGTTATCATGAGTATATCCCTGATCGCTTTACCGAATGCATCGAGCTCCAGACTTCCGTATGATGTCATGCTGATTCCTTTGCTCTGCATCTCCTGTGCAGCCTCCACCACGTTGATCGCGTGATCGGATATGCGCTCGTAGTCATTGATAGCATGGAGCACCAGCGACATCAGCTGTCCGTCTTCCCTCGACAGATCACGGCCCGACAGTTTTACCAGATATGTGCCTATGATGTCCTCATACTCATCGCATTCCTGCTCGAGTCTGATGACCGCTTCGGCCTTTTCTTTATCGTACTTTTTCAGGACGTCCATCGCAAGCATAAATGCATCGCTTGCCTTATCCGCCATCTCATTGGCGGCTGCTTTGCACCTCTGGATCGCAAAGGACGGTCTCTCAAGAAATCTCTCATCAAGTCCCATCTCGGATGCTCTGTTAGCCTTGATTTCAGCCTCAGTAGCCTCAGTCTCCGGTACGGTTCTGATCGCGAGCTTGACCAGCTTGTCTCCGAACGGGAACAGCATTGCTGTGCAGCATATATTGAACACGCTGTGTATCAGGGCTATTCCTGCCGCGGTAGCCGGCTGATTCACAAATGACAGATCCAGGAAGCCATGAGCCACATAGAAAAGTGTCGTGAACACTATAGTGCCTATCAGGTTGAAGTACAGGTGTATGAACGATGCTCTTCTGGCATTGGTTCCCGCTCCCATCGATGACAGAAGCGCTGTGACGCAGGTACCGATGTTCTGGCCCATTATGATCGGAATTGCAGATGAGTAGTTGATAGCGCCTGAGATGCACAGAGCCTGCAGTATTCCGACGGATGCCGATGAACTCTGGATAGCTGCTGTGACGATCGCTCCTGCAGCGATTCCAAAGAGCGGATTGGAGAACAGGGTCAGGATATTTACGAAGGCAGGACTTTCACTGAGAGGTGCCACAGCTCCGCTCATTGTCTCCATGCCGAACATCAGGACAGCAAAGCCAAGCAGGATCATGCCGATATTCTTTCCCTTGCTGCCGTCCTTTCCCTTCATATACATGTATATGCCGATCGCTGCAACGACAGGTGAAAAAGCACTCGGCTTGAGAAGGCTCAGAAGCATGCTGTCGCTCTGAATGCCTGTCAGCGACAGTATCCATGATGTGACCGTAGTACCGATGTTGGCTCCCATGATCACGCCGACCGCCTGGCTGAGCTTCATGATCCCGGAGTTTACAAATCCGACAACCATTACCGTCGTAGCGGAAGACGACTGGATCGCCGCAGTTACTGCTATGCCCAGCAGCAAACCCTTTATACGCTTGTCTGTTAGCTTTTCAAGTATTCTTTCAAGCTTGCCGCCTGAGAACCTCATCAGTCCGTCTCCCATGACACTCATGCCGTACAGAAACAGTGCGAGGCCTCCTATCATTGTAAGTATGTTAAATATATTCATTTCGTTTTTCTCGTTTTCCTTTCATCTTTATTATCCGGCTACATAATACAGACTGAATGTAAAACGGGAACGCAGACTAATGTAAAAAGCATGTAAAATCCAGTTCTTTACACATTTTTTACAAGTACCTGCTTTTCCCTTTTACTTTGCTTCCATACACTATAGGCATAAAAAGGAGGGCTCACAGTTATGAAATTGCTATGGGACTGGATAGATAAGAAACCATGGAGTGAAAAAAACAAATACAGAATGATCATATTGATCTGCACTTCAGTAGCTGCAGCAGCCGGACTGGGATTGTGGAGCATAGTTCAGCTTTGGACTCTTGATCACTGGAGCTGGATGGCAGTCTTTACAGGGTATTCTGCCTTCTTAGCATTAGTGCTGATAATCGCATACTCTTTTAACCACGACTTCCATAACGGGACGCACTAAAATGGCCGGCATTTCGCCCAATGTCATTAAGTTAAGATGACACATGAGATACTCTCTCATCAGAAATGGTGAGGGGGTATTTTTTTTCGCATTGATGTGCGTCCGTTAGCTCGGCCCCCGCTTGTCACACTCCCCAGCTTGGTG
>Ga0256404_1007867_pt1 | contig 16495 bp, 15 predicted proteins | sample RumenRJG_01DNA_FD_185990 | JGI IMG/M metagenome (GOLD analysis project Ga0256404, IMG submission 185990) | Bovine rumen microbial communities from Lethbridge, Alberta, Canada - RJG_01 | ecosystem: Host-associated > Mammals > Digestive system > Stomach > Rumen | place: Canada: Alberta | collected...
GCGCAAATCCCGCGCCGATGCTGAGTCTAATTGTTTCATGTCTTTCGTATATACTTTTCTGCTCTTCCGTCGTGAATCGGCCCGTCAAAATTCATTCCAAATCCAAAATCATAGACATTCCCGCATTCGTCCCGATAAGGTTCCATGTCGAACGGGACATCTTCGCAGTGCCGCTCGACGGTCTCCATGGACGCCGGCATCTGGACCGGCAGCAGGCCGGACGGCTCGCCGCGGCCGAAGAGGAGATCGAAGACGGCTTTCCTGGAAACCCCGAAGTGCACGAGAACCGCGTCGGACAGCGGTTCGACTTCGGACATCACGAACGGGTTCGCCGCGCGGACGACAAGAATCACTTTTCTGTCCTTCATTGCAGCGCGCGTCTCTTCAAGAAGCGTAAGGTCGGAGCGGTTGTAAACAATTGCGTCCTTGCCGCAGAAACTGCGGTCGGTGAAGTTTTCGCGGAAATCCCCGCCTGCGATGCTGGGCTTTCTTCCGGCTAGCGCTTTATACCTGCCGTACATGAGCGAGATCGGGAGATAACCGTTTCCGCCTTTCTTTACGTCATCCGGGTCGTAACATTCGGAGTGCGGGCTGTCGATGAACACGATTGCGGCATCTGCCTCATCCGGGCTCCCGACCCGCTCGCAGTATGCGGAAACGTCAAAACCTGCGGCCGGGTCCTCTGTGTACGAGGGGCCGCCGGGTGTGCGCATGAAGGTTTTGGCGGGCGTCACCGTGCGGAGCGGAATATAGACGCGGAGTTTTCTTTCCGAGGCCGGCTTCTCTCCGCTGCCAGACGTTTTTTCTCCGCGGAGATCGTCAGTCTTTTCTGTGCTGAGCGGAAGCGTGTGCTCTTTATTCTTCAGCAGGACGATGGACTTCTTCTGCGCCTCAAAGCCCGCATCGACAAATTCCCTGCATCCGGCAACAGCCGCACTCTCATCCGGGTCAAGATAAGGATTCTCGAAGAGTCCGCAGCGGAAGGAACTCATGAGGAGTCTCGCAGCAGACGCCGCGATCCGTCTCCTCATCGCCGCTTCGCCGTATTTCGAAACCCCGATCCGGTAGGCTTCCCGGATCGGTTCGATTTCAGAGTTCCCGCCGAACTGGTCGACTCCGTTTTCAATGAGCAGAAGTTCCCGCTCTGCCTCGCTCCTGTCTTCCACGCCGAAGCAGTGCGAGTCGAGCCGGTCGATATCCTTTCCCGGATCCTGCGTGATTCCCCAGTCCGTACAGACGACGCCGTCAAAACCAAAGGTTCCCCGAAGCAGATCGTGAATGATATAACGGCTGTAAGAATTGCCGACGTTTGGAAGCGATTTCCCGTCGGAGGGAAGATCGCCCGCAAGAGGGCTGATGGCGCCGGAGCAGGACTCTTTCTTTCCGCGGGAAGCAGCATCGCCGGAGCAGGACTTCTCTTTTGCACCGGAAGCGCAGTCAGCCGAAGGATCTGCCCCGTGAGCCTTCTTCCATTCTTCTGCGGCGGCATCTGCGCCGGACTCCTCCGCGTAATCCCAGCCGACCGAATAATAGGGCATGACGGCACCGGCAGAACCGGTTCCGCCCTCGAGTGCAAATGCGCCGTCGAGGAAAGGCATGAGATGATCCTTTGCGTCATGGCCCGGGTAAACTGCATATTTTCCGAACGGGTAGTGCGCGTCACGGCCGCCTTCCATCGGGCCTCCGCCCGGCCAGTGCTTGACCATCGCCGTGACACTGTCTTTCCCCCAGCCGTCGTCTGTCCCTTCCGTTGTCTGCATTCCGTCGCAATAGGCGCGGACCATGTCACGGACGAGTTCCGGAGAAGTTCCGAATGTATCGGCGCCGCGGAACCAGCGGGGCTCTGTCGCAAGGTCCGCCTGCGGAGAAAGAGCAGTTGTAATGCCGAGAGCACGGTATTCACGGGAAATATCGGAAGCATATTCCCTGCAGAGTTCCGGGGAGAAAGTGGCCGCAATCCCGAAACCTTCCGGCCAGCGGGATACGTCTTTTCCGGATTTGCGGAACTCCTCGGTTCCTTCATCGGCCGCTCCGTTTCTGGGATCGGAGGAAATATTCACCGGAATTCCGTGAGGAAGACTTTCCGCTTCGGCCTGAAGTTCATTGTTCCACAGCGCGGCAGTTGCCGCGTCCTTGAATTTTACCGCGAGAATATAGCGGATATGCTGCTTCGCGAGGTAATCCTTCTGCTGATCCGTGAGATCATATGCTTTGGCAGAACTATCTTCAAATGTCTTTCCGCCATAGGTCCCGCTCGGGGAGAATCCCGGTCCCATGGATTGAGCCGGAATCATTTGATGCGGAGAATACATCATAAGACCGAGTATTTCATCGACGGAAAGTCTCGAAGCCAGGTCCAGCGCGCGTGTTTTGTCGTCAAGGCGCCAGTCCTCATACGGCAGGAGCTCCCCGGTGCCCTCAAGATCGCGGAAAACGCACCCGTCCCTCCGGATCACCTTACCGTTCGCGGAACCGATCACCGGCCCGCCCTCGTTTTCAAAATAGTGAATCTGCATATTGTATAGCCTCCCTGTTTTCTCTCTGCTGGAAATACCCCTGAAGAAATCCGACGCCGGAATGGGGCAGCCAGAAGAGACTGCTTCTCTGCACTCAGATCTTCCTTCATCCCTTCTGCATTGCTTCCGCCCAAAAACCAATGAATACTGCCCGGTATTATTCACAACCTATAAAAACATAATTTCATAATTTTGAATATTGTAAAAGATGCACAAATGTTGTGGAATAAAAAAGAGACGACTAAGTGGAAAACCTACCAGGGAGAAGTGAAAGCAGTCATCCGCTCGAAAGAAAACGCAGGTTCCATTACCGTCCGTTATACTTCAGAGGGTCTCGAACCGGCTGAAGTGAAAATCCGGACGATATAATCATAAGGCTCCGCGTTCATTGCAGAACAGCACCCTGACTGATAAAATAGTAAAGGCCTGCGCGCATTGAAAGACTGATCCGCGGGCGCGCTCTTTAGATGTTCAGCAGCCCGGCCGCAGCAGGCCGCGGAGATTCGATAACAGATAACAAAAGCAGGTAAAGCTATGCGGGTAATTGAACTCAAAGCATCTGTATCAGAGGAAAATGACCGGACAGCGGACGAAGTCCGCCGGAAAATGAAAGAGCAGGGCACACTGCTCGTCAATCTGATGAGTTCTCCGGGGTCCGGCAAGACGACTCTGCTGGGCCGGATTATTGACGATATCGGAAAGAAAGTCCGGATCGGCGTCGTCGAGGCGGATATCGACGCGAAGGTCGATGCCGAGCGTATCGTCGGGCACGGTGCCCGCTCGATCCAGGTCCACACAGACGGAATGTGCCATATGGACGCCGGAATGACGAAACGGAGCCTTGATGAAATGGGCTGCGAAGGCCTTGATCTCGCATTCCTTGAGAACGTCGGCAACCTGATCTGCCCCGCCGAATTCGACACCGGCGCCGGCCTCGACGTAATGATCCTTTCAGTCCCCGAGGGCGACGACAAGCCGCTCAAATACCCGCTGATGTTCATGAAGAGCCACGCGCTTGTCATCACAAAGACGGACACCCTTCCGGTGTTTGATTTTAATATGGACGAGTGCATCGCGCGGGCGCGGAAACTGAATCCGGATATTCAGGTTTTTCCGGTGAGCGCCAAAACCGGAGAGGGTATGGAAGCATTGGAAAATTGGCTCATCGGGCGCATGGATGACTGGAAGAACAGCATTGATGCGACGTCGGTAGGAAACGGGTGCTGCTGATATGTACTATCGTCTGGTTGTGTTCGGGGTGAAAGACACCTCGGAAAATGTCATTGCATACATTCATCAAAGGCTTTCAAAGGTTGATCTTGTCATCACGATTGCACCGTCGGTGACGAAGAAAAATCAGGTTTCCGGGTATAAAGGACTCTCGTTCTTAACGGAAAAATACGGAATCCCCGTGTTTGAGGCGGACAGCTACCGGCTGACCGATGCGAAAACGCAGGAGTTTCTGCGCGGGAATACTTTTGGAATCGGTATCGTGAGCGGCTGGCAGCGGCTGATTCCGGAACCGGTCCTTGATTCGTTCAGGTACGGCATTTTCGGATTTCACGGCAACGCCGGCTACCTTCCGTTTGGAAGGGGCAGATCACCGCTCAACTGGTCGATGATCGTGGGAGATACTCGTTTCAATCTGAATCTCTTCCGCTATGATAAGAAGGCCGACTCGCCCAATGTTTTTGCGACCGGAACGTTTTCCATCAACGAGCATGACGATATCCGGACGGCACAGTATAAGAACACGATTGTGTCGCAGCAGCTGATCGCGCGGCTTACTGCGGCGTTGTCGGAGGCGGAGAAGAGCGGCGGGGAGATTCCCATCCGCACGGACAGCCGGGACTTCGACTGCTGGTACCCGAAGAGGACGCCGGCAGACGGACGAATCGACTGGCATGACCGGACGCGGAATATCTATAACCTGATCCGCGGAGTGGCGGCACCTTTCCCGGGTGCGTTCTGCTGTATGAGGAGTAAGGAACTGCCGGCCTCTGCACAGGAATCGTCACAAGAATCGGCACAAGGATCCACGCAGCAGTCTGCCGGGGAAGATCTTCCGGCTGCCCTTCCCGGCACGGCGGAGACGGCAAGCTATAACCAGGTTTATAACCCATGTTCAAACCCGGCGGATAAACCAGGCTATAATCCGGTTTCTGTTCCGGAACGCTGCGGGAAAAATGAGGCGGATGAGGCGGACAATGGCACGGATGCGCGCGTCACGATCTGGGAGGCACATCCTTTTGACGACCGGATCGATTTCTCCGCGTTCGCACCGGGAGAAGTGATCGATATTTTCGACGGGAAACTGATCGTCCGCACGGTGGACGGCTCGATGCGCATCGACCGTTTTGAGTGCAGCCGCGGGATTGTCCCGGGCGACATTCTATACTGAACCTAAGCTGCCGGAAAAGACTCTGACAGGACTATCTGCATCTACGGGATTATTCATGATCTGAATCATTGAGATTATTCATGATCTGAGCCACAGAACTGAGAGACTATGGGGGAGACAGACAAGCAGCCAATTCGAATACTGCATGTTCTCGGGACGCTGAATCTGGGCGGCGCCGAGAGCAGGACCATGGACCTTTACCGGCACATTGACCGGTCAAAGGTCCAGTTTGACTTTCTCGTGCACACGGAGGCGCCGGGTGCGACGAGCGAGGAGCGGATGCAGAACCGCGCGCCGCAGTTCTACGACGAAGAGGTCCGCGCGCTCGGAGGGAGAATCTATGCGCTGCCGCGTTTTAACGGGCACAATTACCGTGCATACAGGAGAGCGGCGGAGCAGTTTTTTTCTTCCCATCACGGCTGGGTCATGGTGCAGGGGCACATGACGAGCATGGCCGGCGTCTATCTGCCCATCGCAAAGAAGAACGGCGTGAAGGTGACGGCTGTGCATGTGCGGCACACGCAGGAGGAGCACGGCCTTCGCCGCATCGGCATGTGGGTCATGAGCCGCGGCATCACGAAAAAGGCGGACGAGCTTTATGCAGTATCGCGCCTTGCCGGCGAGCAGCTGTACGGAAAGAAGCTCGTGGAGAACGGGACCGTAAAGGTCATCCCGAATGCGATCGACGCGGAAGGCTGCCGTTTCATTCCGGATGCGCCGCGGACAGGCTCTTTTGCGGCACCGGATACGGAAGACGAGATCGTGCTCGGGCATGTCGGACGTTTTGACGAGCCCAAGAATCATGCGTTTCTGCTCGATGTTTTTGCGCTGCTGCCGGAGAATTATCGGCTTGTGATGATCGGCGGGGGCGCGCTGCAGGAATCAATGAAAGAGAAGGCGCGGGCGCTCGGCATCGAGGAACGGTGCTGTTTTGCCGGCGTCAAAACTCCTGCCGAGACGAAGCGTCTTTACAGCGGCATGGATCTGTTCGTTTTTCCTTCGCACTCGGAGGGCCTTCCGGGAGTTGTTCTTGAGGCGCAGGCCTCGGGAGTTCCGTGCCTGATTTCGGCCAATATCACGGACGAGGTTGCCCTGAGTCCGCTTGTGAAGCAGCTTTCCATCGACCGGCCGGGAGATGCAAAGATGTGGGCGGATGAGATCGGGAGAATGAAAATCAAGGATGAGGCCGGCAGGGAGAAGGACTCCGAAGAGGCGGTACGGATTCTGAAAGATCATGATTTTGACATCACGGAGCAGGCGAAAGTTATGGAGAAGTGGTATCTGGATCGGGCGAAGTGATGACAGGACAAAAGAAGCAGGTCAGTCTGACCTTTTTTATGGAATAAAAATCGGATGAGCAGAACGGAAATTCCGGAAGATAAGAAAATCAATCTGATGCTGGTGGTGCCGATGCTGCACCAGGGCGGCTTCGAGCGAGTGTGCGTGAAGACGGCAAGACTTCTTGCGCCGCTGTATAACGTGACCATCGCGGTTTTTGACCTCAGCGATGCCGCATTTGACCTTGAAGGACTGCATGTCGAGGAGTTGGGGATCGGCGCCGCAGACAGCAGGATCGCGAAAATCCTGAACGTCCCGAGGAGAGTCAGAGCCCTGAAAAAGCTGAAGCGGAAGCTGGGAACACAGATTTCCTACAGCTTCGGCTCCACCGCAAGTCTTACGAACAGCCTTGCCCGCGCGGGGGACAGGCTTGTCATCGGAATCCGCAGCTATATGGACCTCGATAATCCGCGGCGGATCCGTCTGAACTGCCGGAAGGCAGACCTCATCATCAGCTGCAGCCGGGAGATCGAACAGATAATCCGCGAAGAGTACCGCTGTGAACACATCACGACTGTCTACAACCCGATCCGGATACCGGGAGACGAAGAAATCCGCAGAGGGCGGAGCTTTCTTGCCGGGAAAATGGCGGGCGGAAATGGCGGAAATGGCGGCGGTGCCGGAGATGCCGGTAATGCTGCGGGCAGTGAAGCCGGTGATAATGCCGGCGGTGCGGTAAATGATGCGGTTTTCCGGCGGGAGTGCGGCGCAGAGGATCCGACGCTCCGGAAGTTTCTCTGTGATCATCCGCATTTTGCGGTCTCCATGGGACGTGAAGATGACGTCAAGGGATTCTGGCATCAGCTGAAGGCTATGGCGGCTGTGATCGAGGAGGAAGAGAAGGCGGGAGAGAAACACACAGGCCTTATTATCATCGGGGACGGAGCGTACACCGGATACCGGAAACTGGCGGCGGACCTTGGAATCGGCAGGGATGTGTATTTCACGGGGCTTCTGCGGAAGCCGTCGGCGCTCTGCTCACTTGCAGATATGTATCTTCTCACATCGACGTTTGAAGGATTTCCGAATGCACTGGTTGAGTCAATGGCGGTCGGCGTCCCTGCAATTGCTGTGGACTGCCCCACCGGGCCGATGGAAATTTTATGCAGTGAAAAGGAAATACAGGAAATCCGGCGCGGACCGCGTGGGAGGAAGGAAGAGACGATTTCTTCTCCGATTGATGTACAATATGGCACTCTGATCCCTCCGATGGATGGTACAATTAGTTTTGACGCCGGAACGATTTCCGATGAGGAAAGGGCGCTTGCAGAAGTAATCCTCCGCTATGAGCGGAGCCCGGAATACAGAAACGCTTATGCGCGGAAGGCAAGGGAAAGGGCTGCGGTGTTCTCGGAGGAGGCGTACGTCCGGAATCTGGACAGGCTGTTCAGAGGGCTGTCAGAGGGGTCTGACGGCCGGTAATTCAGAAGGATGTATGTTCTGCCAATACAGGAACCTGCAAAGCGCATCATCGCTGCCGTATTCGGCAGAACAGAAATTCGCGGATGTTACATCAGCGCGGTTAAAAATGAGTTTTATCCGGGCAAAGGTGATGAGCGGCAGTGCGCCGGGCAGGGGACCTGAACCGGAGTTTCAAATACACAGGCGGGGAAATAGAAAGGACTATAATGACGAGACTTGAAAATGCGTACCTGACAGTGCAGATTAATGAGCTCGGAGCAGAGCTTACCGGAATTTACGATAAAGAGAGGGGCCATGAGACAATCTGGCAGGCAAATCCCGAATTCTGGGACCGGCATGCGCCGATCCTGTTTCCTTTTGTCGGCAAGGTGAATGGCGGATATTATCGCTACAAGGGCAGGAAGTATCCGATGGGGCAGCACGGCTTCGCGCGCGATCTTATGTTTACACTCATCCGCTGCACGGACACGAGTGCGACCTACGACCTTGTATCGAACGAAAAAACAAGAGAAGTCTATCCGATGGATTTTGACCTTCGGATTACTTACATTCTGGACGACAATGTTCTTACGGTGCAGTGGGATGTCTTCAATCCGTCATCGGACGAGCCGCTGTATTTTTCGATCGGCGGTCATCCGGGATTCAACGTCCCGATCCTTCCCGGCACGGTGAAGAATGACTATTTTGTCCTTTTCGAGCAGGAAGGCATGGGCGGCGAGGAATTCGAGCCGGCCTCGCACCTTCGCTACATTCTGATCGACCCGGAGACGGCGGGTGCCGATGCCGACAATGTCAGAATGCTTGATCTTTCAGGCGGAAGGCGCAGGGACACCGAGGATGGAAGGGTTGTCCCGCAGCTTGCACCGGGAATGCTCAAGCTCACGGAGCACATGTTCGACAATGACGCACTGATTTTTGACGGCAGTCAGATCACGCGGGCGAGTATTCTGTATCCGGACCGCACGCCGTATGTGCGTCTTACCTGCAGAGATTTCCCGTCCTTCGGTCTGTGGTCCAAATCTGCAAAGGCGCCGTTCGTCTGCCTCGAACCCTGGATCGGAAGAGTCGACAACAAAGGGTTTGACGGAGAACTGAAAGACCGGTTCGAAGAGCAGAAACTGGATCCTCTCGGGCACTTCCACAGAGAATATTCGATTGAAATTGACTGATGATATCAAGTTTGAAAGTCCTGCTGATGCAGGACTTTCAAACCGCAGCATCGGTGCTGAAGCACCGGCTGCCGCATTCGGCAAAACCGCATCCGCGGATTTTGCCGAATGCGGGGTATAAGTGTGAATGGGAATACCTCATGCCGATTACGTTCCGATTAGATGACATCACTCCCCATATGGATTTTGCAAAATTCGAGCGGTTCCGCGGACTTCTTCAAAACCGCGGCATCCGGCCGCTTATCGGCGTGGTGCCGGACTGCAGAGATAAGACGCTCGACATCGACGGGGACGGGCCTTCTTTCTGGGATTATGTAAAGGAACTTGAGCAGGATGGCTTTACCGTCGCGATGCATGGCTTCCGCCATGTTTACACGACGCGGGACGGCGGAGTTTTTCCGCTGAACCGCGATTCTGAATTCGCGGGAGTACCGTTGGAAAAGCAAAGGCAGATGATCGGGGAGGGAAAGAAAATCCTGGAAGAGCACGGCATTAAAACGGATCTTTTCTTCGCGCCGTCGCACACATTTGATAAGGATACTCTGAAGGTTCTCCGGGAGTACGGATTTACAAAGATTTCGGACGGGTTCGGCAAAGCGCCCTTCCTCTACGAGGGGATGAAGTTTTATCCCATTTCCTACAGCCGTAAGAGGGACGAGGACTGCGACGGCCTCACGACGTTTGTCGTGCACACCAACACACTTTCGGACGAGGGTTTTTCCTATTATGAGGATCTCATGAAGCGCAGAGAGTGCGTTTCCTATTCGGCCTTTGAGTCTATGGAGCCGGAAAGGATGCACGGCTACTTCTTCCGGCAATCTGTACCGGCAGCGCTGAAACACGCGGCGGTGCAGATCAAAAGCAAATTCTGAGACCGTCACCCCAGTACAGTCAGCAGGAAGAAGGAGAGTATGAATCCCGCGATCAGGCCCCCGACGTGGGCGGTCATGTTGATGCGGCGATTGAAGATTCCGTACACGAGGTTGATGCCGAGGGATGAAAGGATGCCGCTCATCGAGACAAGCTGACTGTACTGCGGGATCAGCGCGAGCGCGAGATAAAAGCCGAAAAGCCCGAAGATCGCCCCGGATGCACCGGCGCTGAGAGAATTCCGGCGTCTTTTCTTCTCGGTCTCATATGTCAGAATGTTTCCAAACAGCCCCGAGAGAATGTAAATCAGCAAAAACCAGAAGGGACCGATGAAGCTTTCCATGGCCGGGGCAAGGCAGTAGAGAGCGTACATATTGGTCGCAAGATGGAAAATTCCGAAATGGACAAACATGGACGTAAACAGACGCCAGTATTGCCCTCTGTCGACAAGATCCACGTCCTGAGCGCCAAAACGTATCGCGGTCCGTGTATTTTCTGATCCTCCCTGTGCAGTTTCAACGATGAAAAGGAATACGTTGGCTGCGAGGATGATGATCCATGCGTTCATTTGGTGCCTCCGGGATGTTTACCAGTCGTGCTGCATCAGGCCGTGATGATCCTCCACGCAGCCGCCGCGGAAAACCTTTTTGTAGCCGAGTTTGCGGATTGCCTTCACGGCTTTTATCGGTGCGCTTGCATAGCTTCCGATGACAAAAATCTGCTTGTCCTTATCCGGAATCCGGCTGGTGATCCGTTCGATGGAATCGAGCGGGATATTGATGCTGCCGGCGATGTGGCTTTCTTTGAAGTCATCCTTCCCGCGGATGTCGAGAAGAACGGAATTCGGTTCCGTCCGACTCCGGTTGATGCATTCGTTTACGGTTATTTCTTTGTTCTTACGGCTGAATAATCCCATTCTCTGATGATCCCTATTTTCCGCTTAATAAACTTCTACTTCTGACACGCAGGTCGTGTTCTCTCCATTCGAACCCCGGTAGACAGAATCGATAATAATCCAGAACCGGTCTACCGTCTCATCAACGCGGATGTACTGAGGGTCCGGTGTGTCTTTCAGGTGAATCCGATAACTCTTGTTTGCAGAGTCGAGGCGGAGAGTGACTGCCTTCGGGCGGTTATATTCTTTGAACGAATCCCCGCTCTCCTGGTTTCCACTGTAGATGACGATATAATGGACCATCGCCTTGGCGTCGACGTTAAAGTACAGGCGTTTGTCATAACCCGCGTTTTTCTCACCTTCTGCCCAGGCCGTGTGGATATTTCCATCCATCAGGTTCGCATCGGTGAATCGGGCAATCGGATGACCGTCCACATCATCTTCTGCCTTGCCGGAGGACTGATCCACGGTCCCGTCATCGAGAAGGATCGAGCTTGCATTGAAATCCGCGATTTTGACCGGAGCATAATCCCCGAGGTCTGTCATATCCTCCTCGGCGACAAGCTTTGGGTAGTGTATGCCGAGTCTTCGCGCAATCGGCCCCATACCGGTTGCGATGGATGCAATGACGTAGATAATGGCCGCGATAACAGCAAGCCCTGCCGATGCCTTGAGGATACGAATCGTCTCTCCGGTCCGTTCTGCACGTTTCCAAAAGCGGTTCTGCGGAACCACGAGTTCTGTGCGCGACTTTTCCAGCCAGTCGTCAAACGACTTCATCCGGATATTTTCCGGAGAGCGCCGCTCGAGGAGGTAGAATTCAGAAACCGTTGTGTCAAATTTTGACGAAAGGGCGAGCGTGTGCGCAAAATCCGCAGCATCCTGGTCGGCACTCGCACCATGAATCCGGCTGATATATTCGAGCGCACGGTAGAAGACTACAATCCAGTCGAGTTCGGCCATTGCCTTCAGGCGGCTGTCAAGTTTTGACAGCGGCGGTGCGATCTCCTTCTTGTAAAGGTCAAGAAGATTCTGTGCGTTGACGCTCGTGCGCTCGATATTTTTTTCCTCGAGCGCGATGTTGAATGAAAACGGCAGGTCCCAGAGATTCGACACAGCCTTCTCCTGCGCCTTTACCAGCTCTTCGCGCTGTTTCTCGGCCTCGGGATCAGAAAGCTTCTTCTTTCCGTCGGTCCGGAACCATGTCTGATTGATGAATTCAGTGAGTCGATCCATAGTATCTGAAAATTGTTATCCTCTCCATATTCAACAGGAATTTTGATTCAACAGGGATTCCGGGAAATCTGTTCAGTGAGAATCTATCTGATCCGAATCCTTCAGAATCCGCCTGATCGGAATTCTTCAAAATAATGCTCTTCAATACTTACTGATCAGAGTCCTTCCTGCCCGAAGCGGTCAGCCACTGGTAGAAGGACGCCTCTGCTGCCGTCTCATAGGAGGCCGTCCAGAGATCTGCAATGCCGAAGGAGAGCAGGCCGAGCAGTGCAAGAGGCAGGAAGCTCAGGATCAGCACGAACAGTCTGCCGCGGTTTCCCTTCATCATGCGGGCGGAATCCCGCAGGCAGTCTTTTGCGCCCAGCGTCTCGAAATCCGCGAGCAGATAATAGCACTGCGAGAAGCTCAGCGTAAACCAGATATCGAGAATGATGCCCGCAATATAGAGCGGTGCGATGAGATACATCTTTTCGATCATCTCCGCCGCATCCGCACAGGTGCTCATGACCAGAGTAGCAGGCAGTGTGCAGCAGAAACTGATGAGTGCAAGGACTGCCGTCACCTTGATGACACGGTCGTTGACGCCGCGCCGGAATCCGGCAAAGAGATCGCCGAATGTAGTGTTCTGCCCATACACAAGCAGAAGATGCTGATAATTGATGCCATATGCCAGCAGGCCGAGGAAAAGCTGGATGATGAAGTTCACAGCCTCAAAACCTATGGTTGATCCGACGTCTGAGCCGGGAAAAATGCTGACCGTGATGTTCGAGAGAAGGAGAGCCGTGATGCAGTAGAAGAGAATGGACCCGACCGTTGTTCCGAGGTGTCCGGTGACTGCCTGCCTGGCCGTTCCCTTGATCTGAAAGTTAAAATCAGATGATCTGGCCATCGCTGTCACCTCCTGTCACTGTCACTTCCGAGCCGGAATTTTCATTGCCGTCCGGATTATAATATTGGGAACTGTCACCGCGCAGCAAAGACTCGAGGTTGGTTCCATACATTTTGTCGATCTCGCGGATCGTATCTTCCACCGTAATGCCGTACATCTGTTCCGTCACCTGATTGACGGTCGCACGCATCTCGGGACTGCGGAAGAGCGTCACAAAAGAATTCACGAGAATGCTGAAATTAATGACGAGAGCGCAGACGGAGATAAACACCGCAGCTTTCGCGCGGTCCCTGACATGTTTCTTCTTCCCTTTGGAAATAATGGCAAGGACTATAGAAATCGGCGCGAGAATCATCGGAAGGAAAAAGGTCATGAAAAACGTCGTCGCAAGCGCGGCGATGGACAGGACAAACGATGCCTGCGCCAGATTCTGCGATGCATTATAGGGGGTATACGACGGATAGCCGTTCCAGTTTTCGTTTCCGCTGCTGTCCCAGCCGCTGTTGCCGTTCCAGTTTCCACTTCCGTTATTGTCCCAGCCGCCGTTGCCGTTCCAGTTTCCGCTTCCGTTATTGTCCCAGCCGCCGTTGCTGTTCCAGTTTCCGTTTCCGCTGTTGTTCCTGCTGCCATTCTGGTCCTGACCCTGCTGATTCGGCTGGCCGTTCTGATCCTGGCTGTTTTGATTTCCGTTTATTTCATTCTGCCAGTAGCTTTTCCAGTCTTCATCGCTGCCGCTCTGATCCCTGCTGATAAGTCTCTTTAACATAGAAATTTCTGATTTTGCTCCGCTTTCCGATTCCGGCACCTCCGGGTGCCGGTGTCAGTCTGAGGTCCTGCACCGGCCGGACGATCAAACCTGTACCTCTGTTACATCCATTTCCGCCCCACACAATTGTGATTATTTTATTATTTCGGGCAGGAAAAGTAAACGAATAGTGCACAGCTGCCGGAATGGAGAGCGACGGCCGCGCCGCAGCAGGGAAACGGCCCTCCGCAGAAGATAGATGGCCGAAGGTCCGGAGCGGGGACCTTCCTGGCGCGGACTTTGCAGGGTTTCGGAACAGACCCGCGGCAGGTTTTGGACAGTCTGTTAAAAATGTGGGCCCCGGTTTCATTGACACTGAAACTGACCGGGCGTATCATGCCATTCGTAGTGTGAAACCGGAGTTTTGTCGGTCATCGGCAGTGTTCCGGTCAGCAAGTCCAATTGAATATACTCTTATTCAGAGTGGTGGAGACACATAGGGTCTGTGAAGCCACGGCAACCCCGGTAACGCACGTGATGCGCGGTGGGAAGGGTGCCAACCTGAGCGAGAGCCGATAAGGCGAGTCGAACAATAAGAGGATTTGCACATCCGATCCGTCCGCGCCTGGGCGGATTTTTCATGTAATTTCAATAATTTGGGAGGTTTCCAAGTGGAAAAGTACATCTTCACGTCGGAGTCCGTCACGGAAGGACATCCCGACAAAATCTGCGATGCAGTTTCCGATGCCATCCTTGATGCCTGCATGGCACAGGATCCGATGAGCCGGGTAGCATGTGAGACAGCAACCTGCACCGGTTTTGTTCTGGTAACCGGCGAGATCACAACCAAGGCGGTTGTTGATTATCAGAAGGTTGTCCGCGATACCATCCGCGAGATCGGATACGACGACTCCAGCAAGGGTTTTGACGCTGATACCTGCGCAGTATTTGTAGCACTGGATCAGCAGTCCCCGGATATCGCGATGGGCGTCGACAAAGCGCTTGAGGCAAGAGAGGATCAGATGTCCGACGAGCAGATCGAAGCGATCGGCGCCGGCGACCAGGGCATGATGTTCGGCTATGCGACGAATGAGACCCCGGAGTACATGCCTTATTCCATCAATCTGGCTCACAAGCTTACCAGAAAGCTTACTGAAGTCCGCAAGAACGGCACTCTGCCGTATCTCCGCGCAGACGGCAAGTCCCAGGTTTCCGTTGAGTATGACGAGAACAACAAGCCGATCCGCCTCGAGGCGATCGTCATTTCTACACAGCATGACGAAAAGGTTTCTCAGGAGCAGATCCACAAGGATATCCGCAAGTACGTTATCGACCCGGTTGTTGATGCTGCCATGGTCGATGATAACACCAAGATCTTCATCAATCCGACCGGACGTTTCGTCATCGGCGGACCTCACGGCGATGCTGGTCTTACCGGCCGCAAGATTATCGTTGATACCTATGGCGGTGTCGGCCGTCACGGCGGCGGAGCATTCTCCGGCAAGGACTGCACGAAGGTTGACCGTTCCGCAGCTTACGCAGCGCGGTATGTCGCGAAGAACCTCGTGGCAGCGGGCTATGCAGACAGACTTGAGATTCAGCTTTCCTATGCAATCGGTGTAGCGCAGCCGACCTCGATCAATGTCAACACCTTCGGAACCGGAAGGATTGACGACGAGAAGATCGTCGAAATCATCCGCAGGCACTTCGACCTTCGCCCGGCGGGAATCATCAAGATGCTCGACCTTCGCCGCCCGATCTACAAGCAGACCGCAGCATATGGTCACTTCGGACGCACCGATGTCGATCTGCCTTGGGAGCACCTCGACAAGGTCGATGAGCTCAAGGCAGAACTTGCGTAAAGAATACGCAGGATACAAGTATAAACGCCTGTCTGCTTCTTTTGTCAGGGTATATCAATAATCAAAGAAAGCCGTCCCTTTTAGGGGACGGCTTTCTTACTGCGGTGCGCCAGGCGGCGCACTTTTTAATTCTCAGCGCTTCATCGCTGCCTTCACTGCCTCGAAGTCATCGAGGACTTTCTTCGGAGGCTCCGGCGTGAGCAGTGAGACCACAACATTTACAGCGATAGCGATGAGGAAGGCGGGGAGCAATTCATAAATGTTGAAGGCGCCGCCGAGCGGCCGGACGAGGAATTTCCAGACGAAGACGCTGATGCCTCCTGCGAGCATGCCGGCAAGACACCCCTGCCGGTTCGAACGTCTCCAGAACAGAGCCAGCAGCACGACAGGGCCGAAGCAGGCGCCAAAACCCGCCCATGCGAAGGATACGATGACGAACACGGAGCTGTTCGGATCCCAGGCAAAGAACGCACTGACGACGGCAATGGCAATCAGCGTGACCCGCGAGACAACGAGCTGCTTTGTCTTGTCGACCTTTATGTGAAGGAATTTTGTCATGATGTCGTTCGAGACCGAAGAGGAGGCCGCAAGAAGTTGTGAGTCCGAAGTGGACATTGTTGAGGCCAGGATTCCGGAGAGAACGATACCTGCGACAAGCGCCGGAATAATACCATATCTTGAAAGCAGGTCGGAAATCCGGACGATGACGGTTTCGGATTCAGAGGTTCCCACAAGCTGTGGAATTCTTCCGGCACCGGTCATGCCGAGTCCGATGACACCGATGGCGATTGCGATTCCCATCGCGATGATGACCCAGATGGTGGCGACGCGGCGGGACAGGCGGAGCTTGCTGTCATCCTCGATGGCCATGAAGCGCAGCAGAATGTGCGGCATGCCGAAGTAACCAAGTCCCCATGCAAGTGTGGAGCAGATCGTGAGAAATGTATACGGCGCACTCAGGCCGGTCGCCTGCACGTAGGTCTCAGTCATGCTGAAATAGCCCGGAAGAGTTTTGGCGTTTTCAATGACAGCAGCAGGGCCGCCGGCCTGAATCGTGCCGAAAATAACAATGATGATAAGAGCCGTGGTCATGATGATGCTCTGGATGAAGTCCGTCGTGGATGCCGCAAGGAATCCGCCCATCGCCGTGTA
>Ga0256404_1007868_pt1 | contig 16490 bp, 20 predicted proteins | sample RumenRJG_01DNA_FD_185990 | JGI IMG/M metagenome (GOLD analysis project Ga0256404, IMG submission 185990) | Bovine rumen microbial communities from Lethbridge, Alberta, Canada - RJG_01 | ecosystem: Host-associated > Mammals > Digestive system > Stomach > Rumen | place: Canada: Alberta | collected...
TTCTGAGAGCTAATATGTGAAGGGTGGTTTCTGCCACCTAATACATATGACTGCGGCTCATTTGTGGTGAATTGCGTTGCAGTTGTAAGAAAGGAGCGTAGAACAGGCGCAGTCCTCTAACTGCAAGGCATTATATCACAGAAAAGGAGAGCCATGCTCATGAAATCGCTTTTTGAAGAAATGGGCGGTACTTACCGCCAGGAGGGGGACTATCTTCTTCCGAACCTGACCCTGCCTCCCGATCCGGAGGAATACCAGATCGGCAAATATGGCCGGATGCGGCAACGGTTCCTAAAAGAGCACCGACGCGCACTGTATACCAGCCTGATGTTCGAAGGAACGCTGACGAAGCACCTTGCCGAGATCGACCGATCCTGCAATGACCGGTTGGAGATCATCGAAACTGCCCTAATGAAGCGGGAAGGCGTGACCGAAGAACTGAAAGCATCCGATCAGATGGAATGGGTCCGCCGCCGAAACTCCATCCGCAGCCGCGCAGAAGAAGTCATCCTGACAGAACTTGTATACGCCTAAAGGAAATGCCCGTTACCGGCTTTGTGCTGATAACGGGCTTTTTCTCACTCTGTCGCCAAATCCTCTGCATCCAGCAGCTTTTTGAGTGCTTCTATAGGCGGGAGAGCCTTTTTCAGTTCCTCTGACATATCTTTTGATGTCTTATAGGTCGCTACGCCCATCGGCTTTGTATAATCCTGGATCACGTAGTCGACGAACGATTTATTCATATCCTTGCACAGAATAATGCCGATAGCTGGATTTTCATGGGGCTTGCGCTCAAAGCCGTCGAGAACGCTCAAGTATCCCTGTAACTGCCCCAGATAGGATGTTTTGAATTTGCCCTTCTTCAGTTCGACCGCCACCAAACAGTTCAGCTCCCGGTTGAAAAACAGAAGGTCGATATACTGATCCTCCCCGAAGGCGTCCAGATGATACTGATTCCGTACGAAGGCAAAGTCTTTGCCAAACGTCAGAATGAAGTTTTTGACATTGTGAATGATGGCGTTTTCGACCATCTTTTCATCTATATCCTGACTGTCACGGACATCCAGCTCTTCTACATTGATGTAGTCCAGCAGGTATTCGTCCTTGAAGGTGCTGATCGCTTTGAGCGCCTGCTGTCCGGCGGAGATCGTCCGCATGAAATTGTTCGGCAGGCTGCCCTGATGATGATAATCGTCTCTGGCGATGCTCTGCTTCAGTTCTTCAACGGTGTAATTCTGTTCGGCACAATGTCGGATATAAAAACACCGTTCCCGCCTGTCCTTCACCTTTTCAAAAATGGTTCTGTGCCGCGTAAAGCCAATGCTGAAAAACTCCGCTGCAGGAAAGCTATCGGTTTTTGGCACTTGCAAATGCCAAATTTCTGAATCAGATGCATTGGCACTTTTGGCACTTGTAAGTGCCAAATTGGAAGCCTGCTCTATGAGCGCTGTGCCTGAAGCTGCGTCCAGGTCAGACCATTCCTCATAAAACATACGCATATACCGAAGATTCCGCGCAGAAAAGCCTCGGAGACCGGGCAACTCTTTGTCCAGCTTTGCACTGATAGCGTCGATCGCTCCTTTCCCCCAAAAACCGTTTCTGGAATTTAGAGAAATGTATTTTCCAATGCCATAGTAGAGGGTCAGTTGTTTTTCGTTTACGGACCTCGCAGCATCATACTGACTCTGCAGGATAGCGGTCTTTATGATCTCGACTGCCTCATCGTAATTGTAAATCTCGTTCATATTGCCCTCCGGATTCATTCGTAATCTTTCTTCTTTGCCCGGCTCTTATACACGTTATGCCGGTTCTTGCATTCATAGCTGCAGAACTCGTTGCTGGGACGGCTGGCGACAAATACCTTCATGCAGTGCTTGCACAACCTGAGCGGCGTCTTCTCGTCCGTCAGCATGAAACTGAACATCATCTGGATCCCCAGCAGCAGCGAATGAAAATCCCATACGATGGTCGGCTTGTCCAAAAGCTCTATATGATAGCTCGGCGCGTTTCCATCAAAGGCGGCCATGCTCTTTCGGAACAGGTTGCGGGTATCCTCGTCGCTTGTGTCGTAATCCTGGTAATACAGGAAGCTGGTGGAGAAGATGAAGATCCAGTCGGTGAACTGCTGCTTCAGCCAGTCATACCACTCGGCATATTCCCGCTGAAAGCCCATATTGACCGCCATGGGCCGGTCGCTCATGGTCATGGCGAGGGCCATCATGGCCTTGTCGCCTTCAATGTTCCACATGGATTCGATCCCGCGCTTGACTACATCCGGCTTCTCAAAGGGAAAGAACAGGGAGAGGTATTCCATCGTATCCATGGACTCCGCCTTGATAAACGGATTCTTCGGAAGATATACCGCCTCGTAATCCATAAACTTCGGCGTCGTGGGCAGTGCCGTCATTAGGCCGAACAGACCGTATTTAACGGCAAAGTTCTGGATCGCCTTCTGGATCTCCGGGTCCGGCTTTTTGCTCATGCACATCCGCCCGATATTTAGTGCGTCCAGCACGAGCTGCTGCGCGTCCCGCAGCGGATCATAGATCCCCGGCTGCGCGTCTCTTGTCGGCGTCAGGTATAGCTTGCCGTCCTCTGCCTTTTTCCATTCATAACTGCTGTATCGCACCCAGGACGAGCTGGTGCGTTCAAACAAGGTGTTCATGCGTCACCTCCGTGTAATCGATATAAGCAAAAACGCTATTACAATTATACTGACCGATCCTGCCTAAGTCAAGACCCGGCCTGCATTTCAGCGAGGAATTCCCGCTCATCTTTGGTCATCGGCAGCCCCAGATCCTTCCGGCGTTTCAGCTCCGGGAGGATCTTTTTTCTTATCTTCTTCAGCAGGGTGTTTTTCACCTTTCGGATGTTCCGGTCTGTTTGCCCACGGAGGGTTCCGATCAGCTTTGTCGAGTAAGCCCGGATCGCCGAGAAGTACAGGATCTCCTTATGATCTTCGGACAGCTCTAAGAGGGCCTTTGACATATATTCTTCCGTTACCAGCTCATGGATATCATAGGGGCAGTTGAAGATAGTGTCGATGAAATCTCCCTTTTGCCGCTGTCTCTCCAGGACACTGTTCATCCTGTCCGGGAAACACAGGCCGTCTTCTTTTGCTCCGTAGTCAATGGGCAGATCGTCGCCACTCCGGCTGACCTCATGGTAGCGTTCCCTGCGTTCCCGGTTGGCGTCCAGCCTATCCCACCAGGAGATAACGTCGTTCCAGTCTGAGACGGTGCGTGCGGCGGATTCCAGACGGGACAGGGCTTCCTGCTCCAGTTCCCGTTTGAGCTTCCGCTTTGCGGGAGGTTCCGGCTTTTCTCTGGAACGCTGTTCATCTCTTTCCAGTTCAATCGCCAGGGCTTCTTCCTGCTCTATGGCAAGGTTTCTCTGCTGCCCTTCCGACAATTCATCTTCTGTATCAAGACCGTCGGAAAGTTCTTTTTCCCACTCGTCCACCGTTCGCACCTCCCTTCAAAAATATTTTTTCTTCCTCTCAAAAATGGTTCCGCAAACGGGTGCCGATTTCTCCTATTAGTGAGGGAGTAATCCTATCTTGCGTTATTGGGTTACTTCTATCTTGAAGAAAGGAGAAAAGGCCCATGGTAAAGATCGGCACCACGTAGCCCTGAAATGACGGATGATCCGCTTTTCAGGGCTTTTCTCATGCCCGGAAAGCGTCGGTATAAATAACCACGCAGACTATTACAGGTAATCGGAACCATCAAAACAATTATACGAATTTTTCTTGAAAAATCAAGAGAGGGAGGTAAGCATGAACACCAGCATTGTAAGACCGTCTGACACGGCACAGACCTTCTATCGCCGTGTCGGCAACACGAATTTCAAAGTCCGGGTGCTCTTTTCCGAGAGCGCTACGGAGACGATGGAGGATAAAATTTTACGGATCGTTCGCAATTCGGGGGATCACATCGGGGAAAAGTATGATATAATGGCTGTACCACAAATGAGCCGACAGTCTGAAAGGAGCGCCTAATGGCACGAATGCAGACTGAAGGAAAGATTACAGCTCTTTATGAAAGACTATCCCGTGACGATGACCTGACTGGGGATAGCAACTCCATCATCAATCAGAAAAAGTACCTCGAAGCCTACGCTGCCCAGCAGGGCTATGAGAACGTCGTCCATTACACGGACGACGGCTGGAGCGGCGGTAATTTCGAGCGCCCCGCGTGGAAACGGTTGATCGCAGATATCGAAGCCGGGAAAGTGGCGCATGTCCTCTGCAAGGACATGTCAAGGATCGGCAGGGACTACCTGCAGACCGGCTTCTACACGGAGGTCATGTTCCGTCAGCACGGGGTACACTTCATCGCCATCGCCAACAACGTAGACTCCAACGACCAGACCAGCAATGAATTCATCCCGTTCCTGAATATCATGAACGAGTGGTATTTGCGTGATCTGAGCCGCAAGCAGAAGACGGCGATCCGCGTGAAGGGCGAATCCGGCAAGCGCACCACCAACAGCGCCATCTACGGGTACAGGAAGGACCCGAACGACAAGCACAAGTGGATCATCGACGAGGAAGCGGCGGCGGTCGTCCGCAGGATCTTCCAGTTGACCATTGAAGGTTACGGACCCTATGAGATCGCCCGGATGCTTTTTGACGACAAGATAGAAGCCCCGGCTGTCTACTTTGCCAGACGCGGCATCGGGATGTGGAAGAATAAAGAGGATTTCCCGAGCCCGTATAACTGGAGCGGCTATATCGTCGGAACCATCCTATCCAAACCGGAGTATATGGGCGATACCGTCAACTTCCGGTCCCACAAGGAATCCTACAAGGACAAGACCAGTGTTCCCAATCCCAAAGAGGACTGGCTGATCTTTAAAGATACCCATGAGCCCATCGTGGACCGGGAGACCTGGGAGCTTGCCCAGAAGCTTCGGAAGACGCCCAAGCGCATTGACACCTTCGGCGTGGCGAATCCCCTGACCGGCCTTGTGTACTGCGCCGACTGCGGGGAAAAGATGTACAATCACCGGCACCGGGGCAATCCGGAAAAAGGCGTCTATCCGTCGGATTTCTTCGACTGCTCCACCTATACACTGTCCCGCCAGAAGCGGTATAAAGCCTGCAAAGGACATTTCATCACGACGAAGGCCCTCCGCACCCTGATTCTCGAAACCATCCGAACGGTCAGCACCTACGCCATCTCCAATCCGGAAGAGTTTTTTGAGAAGGTACGGGCGGCCTCGCAGATCCGTCAGCAGGACGCGGCAAAGGATGTACGCAGAAAGCTGAACAAGGACCGGAAACGCCGGGACGAGCTGGACGGTATCATCAAAAAGCTCTATGAATCTTTCGCCATTGGCCGAATCAGCGCCGAACGCTTCGACAGCCTGCTTGCTGACTATGAGGCAGAACAGAAAGAACTTGACATTTCCGTTGCCGAAGCCGAGGCCCGGATCGCTTCCTTTGAGGAAGATTCGGCCCGCGCCGAACAGTTCCTCTCCCTGGCAAAGAAGTATACGGATTTCTCCGAGCTGACCACGCCGATGATCAACGAATTCATTGAAAAGATCATCGTTCACGCGCCGGAGAAGGTGGACGGCGAACGAGTGCAGCAAGTGGATATCTACCTGAGCTTCATCGGACAGTTTGAACTTCCGGCCCTGGAGCTTACGCCGGAGGAAGAAAAGCGGCAGGAACAGCTCAGGCGTCACCGAATCAAGAGCCGGGAACGCTATCAACAGATCAAGGCCGGTGAACGTTCCATCGGCGACCCGTACGTCTGCACCTGTAAGTATTGCGGCAAGGAGTTTGAGGCTAAGCGTTCTGACGCACTGTATTGCAGCCATAACTGCCAGGCGAAGTATTACCGGCAGAGAGACGCCGAGCAGCGCAGCCGGGAATGCACCTGTCAAAACTGCGGCAAGGTCTTCTTAACAACAAGGAGCGATAAGAAATACTGCTCCGATGAATGCCGGTATGAGGCGCAGATCAAAAGGAAAGTCGAGCAAAGGGCGGAGAAAGAAAAGGCAACCGTTCCGCGTATAGGATCAATCGAAGAAGTGAATGCCGCGCAGGATGCGGCGGAAGAAAAAATCGCATAAGAAAAATACCGAGGCTCGTGAGATTTCCGGAAGGAAGTCCCACGGGCCTTTTCTTATGCCGTCAAACAGCCGCACAGCGGCAAAAAAGGAGGAAAATCATGAATTACACCATCAACAACAAACCCGTGATCATCGGCATCGACCACGGTTACGGGAACATCAAGACGGCCCATACCTGTTTCAGGACCGGCGTGAGCTCCTATGACAAGGAACCCACCTTCAAGAGCGATATGCTCATCTTCGAGGACCGGTATTATATCATCGGGGATGAGCACAAGGAGTTCACCGCCGACAAGATGACCGACACGGATTATTATATCCTGACGCTGGCCGCAGTCGCGCGGGAGCTGAACATCCGGGGCGTGACGGAGGCCGACGTGTTCCTGGCCGTCGGCCTGCCTCTCACTTGGGTGAGCGAACAGAAGGACGCCTTCAAAGCGTATCTGCTCCGGAACAAGGAAGCTGCTTTCTCTTTCCGAGGGAAAGACTACCATGTGACCTTTGCAGGCGCAGCCGTGTTCCCGCAGGGCTTCTCTGCCGTTGCGGACCGCCTGCGGGAATTCAAGGGCGTCAACATGCTCTGCGATATCGGAAACGGCACCATGAACATCATGTATATCAATAACGGGAAGCCCGTCGCCAGCAAGTGCTTTACGGAGAAGTTCGGCACCCAGCAGTGTATGATCGCCATGCGGGAAAAGCTGATGCAGCGCTTCGGCGTGGCCGTGGATGATACCGTGATCGAGACGGTGCTTCGCTATGGAGAGGCAGATATCGGGAAGCAGTATCTTGACGCCATCCGGGAATCCGCTTCCGAGTACGTGGCCGGGATTATGCGCCGCCTGCGGGAGCATGAGTACAACCCGGAGCTGATGAAGCTTTATGTGGTCGGCGGCGGGAGCTGCCTCATCAAGAACTTTGCCGAGTATGACCCTGCCCGTGTCACCATCAACGGCGACATCTGCGCTACGGCCAAGGGGTATGAGCTCCTGGCCCAGCGCAGCATGGGAGGCGTCTGATGGAACGGACGACGATCAACACCAATATCCGGTTGAACCTGAACAGGCCGGATGACCGAAAGGCTTGGGAATACCTGCAAGCTCTGGACCGGAAGAAATACAAATCGTACAGCCGCGCCGTCGTGGCAGCAATTAACGATTATTTCTCCCGGCAGGAACGTCTTGCCGCCGACCCCTATCTGGAAACCCGCGAGAAAGAGGACGCCTTTCTTCAGAAGGTGCTGGATACGATTCGGGAGGGGATGCAGGCATCCGGCGTAGGTCTTTCCGGCTTGGCCTCCCTGCTGCAGGGCATCCAGACCGCCGCGCCTCCCGCAGAACAGACCATGACCGACGAGGATCTGGACACCGCCATGGATTTCATTAACAGTCTGTGATCCTGCCAATCGGAAACGGGTTTACTGCTGCTTTTGACGGGATCGATACCATTTATCCGCGCAGCCGCTGTCACTTTTCCGGTAATCATGCCGGGGCCGTGGCAGTGGCTGTGCTTTTCTATGCTTTTACTGCTACTATCAAAGATTTTGACAGAAAGGACCGATGAAAATGACAGAAAACGAAAAGAAGCTGTTACAGGCACAGCACCGGATGGAAGAAGCGCAGGCCAGGGATCGTGCGAAGGAGCGAAAAGCCCGGACACGGCGGCTTATCCAGGAAGGCGCAATTTTGGAGAAAGCCTATCCTGCTGCTGCGACGATGGAGCTTGAAAAACTGGAGGACTTTTTACTATGGGCATTACGATGACCACGACGGGGCGCTCGGGGAAACCTGGGCGTCTCTCTTTTTTCCCGATAAGGGCGCACTTACTCACCACCTGCGAAGCAGGCGGTGGTATCCCTCCCTTCAGTCGGGCCGTGCGCTCTTCACGAAGCATCCGCAGGATGCTTCTCCAGAGGGGGCAGACAATGCCGCAGCGTTTCCTTGCCGTCATTGTCTGTGCGGTTGGCAGACGGCTTTCGCCTTGTTTGCCCCTTCGCTGCAAACCGTTGTCCTCTGCCGGGACAACCTGCCACCCGCCTGCGGGAAACCTGCCACCGGCAGCTTTCCCGCAGCTATGGACGATGCTTTACCCGCACCGTCCATTTTCTTTTGCCGCGCCAAAAGAAACAAAACCGCCCCTTGCAGGGGGCAGAAAGGACGTGAAAGATTATGGCGATCTATCATCTGGAAGCAAAGGTCGTGAGCCGTGGGACGGGCCGTTCCGCCTGCGCGGCGTCGGCCTATTTGAGCTGCAGCGCCATCTACAATGATTACGACGGCATACAGCATGATTACACCCGTAAAGGCGGGCTTGTATGGGAGCAGGTGTTCCTTCCGGAATGCGCTCCCGCCGTATGGCAGGACCGGGAGATTCTCTGGAATGTCGTGGAGGAGAATGAAAAGACAAAGGACAGCCGTCTGGCCCGCGAGTTCGTTCCGGCCCTGCCTGTAGAACTGGCGCCGGAGCAATGGAAGGAACTACTGTCGGATTTCATTCAGGAGAGCTTTGTGTCCGACGGCATGTGCGCGGACGTGGCGATCCACGACCCAGATCCGCCCGGCCACAATCCCCATGCTCATATCCTGCTGACGGTTCGCCCTCTGAACCCGGACGGCACCTGGCAGTATAAGACAGAGAAAGAATATCTCTGTGTGCGGAACGGTGAGGAACGCGGCTTTACCGCCGCCGAATTCAAGGAGGCGCAGGCCGACGGCTGGGAAAAGCAGTACCAGTACAAGGTCGGCAGAAAGAAGGAATATATGGCCCCTTCCGAAGCCGAAGCAAAAGGCTATACCCGTCTCTCTAAACATCCGAAGAGTACGAAATACGGCAGGCAGAACCCCATTTCCGAACGCTGGAACAGTGAGGAACAGCTTGTCCTCTGGCGGGAGGCCTGGGCCAATGCGGTAAACCGCTCTCTAGAGCGGTACGGTTTTGATGCGCGTGTGGATCACCGGAGCTTTGCTGAGCAGGGGCGTGATGAACAGCCGACGATCCACGAGGGCGTTGCAGCCCGTGCGCTGGAGAAGAAAGGTATCGTTTCTGACCGCTGTGAGCTGAACCGGCAGATCAGGCGGGACAATGCCCTGCTGCGGGAGATCAAGGCGCAGGTCAAGAAGCTTCTGGATGCTGTCAAGAACACGGTCCCGGCGCTTGCGGAGGCTATGGAGTCCGTGCGGGAAAAGATGATCATTTTCAAATACCAGCTCGGATATATCCTGACGGGCAAACGCAGGCTGGCAAAAAGCCTTGACGTCATGAAGCCGGAGCTGGAGCGTTACACCCGGATCGCCGGACAGATCCGGGAAAAGAGCAAGGAACGGAACACGCTGCTTACTGAAAAGAAGGCGACTCCGGCACTCAACATCATCAAACACAGGGATCTTTCCCGCCGCATTGCGGAGCTGACGGAAGAGCTGGAAGAACTGCGCTCCGAAAAGAAGCAGCTTCTCGCTATGCTCGATTATGCGGAGGATACCACGCTCTCCACTGTGAAAGAGGACGTTTCCGCTATGGAAGCCAATCTTGCGAAGCTGGAACAGCAGGAGCAGAAATATACTGCCGAGCTGGACGCGGCCCTTTCGGAATACAACGAGCTAAAAGCCAAGGCGGCGGACTTCGACCCTGACGCGCTTGCTATGGCACAGCTTGAGATCCGGCCGCAGAAAGAGGCCTCCGCTGAAAGCAAGATTCATGCTGCTTACGGAGACAAATATGATTTCTGGACGATGATCGGCGCAAAGCGGGATGTGGCGGAGCTGTTGGGAGAGGAAGAACCACGATCCATCAAGGAACGTCTGAGGCGGAAAGAACGGGAGAAGGAACGGATCAATCAGGCGCGGCAGCCAGAAAAGAAGCACAAAGATCGTGGATGGGAGCGGTGAAAATCGCTCCTGTCCTCTTGAAAAACTTCGGATATTCGTATATAATGTACAATGTCTTATTGTAAGAATCTATCAGCGAGGTTGAGACATGAAGGGCTATCTTTCCATCCGGGAAACATCCTACAAATGGGGCGTCTCTGAGCGTCGCGTCAATCAGTATGTTACTGAGGGACGTATCCCTGGTGTGGAGCGGTTCGGGCGTTCCTGGGCGATCCCTGAGGATGCCAAGAAACCCGTTGATCCGAGGAAGGTAAGAGGAGGCAGCCATGATCGAAAGTGATGAATTGATATATAGCCGCTTCCTTGCTGAAGAAAAAGAAGACGACTTCCGCATTCTTTTGGAACGGCACAAGGAAAGTTTGACATTGTTCCTTTACAGTATCGTTCACAACATGGAGGATGCGGAAGAGATTATGCTGGACACCTATGCGGAGGCCGCTGCTGGAAAAACCGCTTTCTCCGGTAGAAGCTCTTTCAAAACTTGGCTTTTCTCTATCGGGAAAAAGATGGCTTTGGCGCATCTGCGAAAGGCGAAGCACTTACTGGAAACTCAAGAGTTATCCCATGAAACGGACGCAGCCGCCCCAGCGCCGGAGCTGCAGATCCTCCTCGACGAGCAGAATCGTCAGCTCTATCTGGCCCTGTCGAAGCTGAACGGCGACTATCGGCAGGTTTTGACGCTCTTGTATTTTGAAGAAATGTCCAACGAGGAAATATGCGCCGTGTTAGGCAAGCATAAAAAGCAGCTCTATAACCTGACGGAACGGGCACGGAAAGCACTGAAAGAAGAACTGGAAAGGATGGAATTTGATTATGCGCAGTACTGATGACCAGCTTCGGGAAATCATGCGTCGGGCTGAGCTCGTAAAAGAAAAGCGGATCATCAAAAAGACCATCCTGACGGACGTGCTTGCTTCCTGCGTCTGCCTGGCTCTCTTGATCGCCGTTGCGGTCTGTCTCCCGAAGCTCTCGCTCGCGCTGACCGGAAGCGTCGCAACGCAATATGGCAGCCTGTTGCTGGCAGCGCCGTACATCGGCTATGTGATCGTCGGGCTTCTTGCCTTTGCTCTGGGCGTCTGCGTGACGCTGCTCTGCGTTCACTGGAAGAAGTGGAAGGAGCGGGAACGGAAATGAGTACGGAGATCATCTTCCCGCTGATTCTGGCCGCTGTACTGCTGTTTGTGCTGCTTGGCACGATCCGCTTGCTGCGATCCGGGCAGAATGTTTTAGTCGTAGCGTTCTTTGCCTTTGCCGTGGCCTGCGTTCTGTTCAGCACCTTGTATTGGATCACCTGGGACCTCATACGCGGGGATGCCCGGATGCCCTTTGCTGCCAACGAGATCTGCGAATGGGCGTGCTTTCTGCTTCTCGCGTCAACTTTGCGCGCGGCCTTCGGGCAGGGGCCGTCCCTGCAAAAAGCGATCCTCCCTGCAACGCTGTTTGCCGCTGCCAACACCGCCCTATGGATCGCCTGGTCCGGCGAATGGGTGCAGGATATACTGACCGGGCTTTCCCTCGGATGGCTCCTTTGCGTATTGATCGCCTGCATCATAGAGTCCGAAGCCCTGTCCCGTGCGGAGAGGATCGGTCTAGGATGCGCAGCGGTTTTGGTGATCGCGGCGCAGGCCATGACGTTCATTATCTCCGTTTCCCCACGGGCTTTTGAAATGATTGCCTCTGTCATCCTGTTTGCCGTGGACACCTGGCTTATCGTAAAAACGATCCTATCCGTCAAAAAGAGCGAGCAGCCGCAGCGCGGTCTTTGCCTCTCCTTCGCCGCCTTCGCCTGGTCTGAGATCGCCATGTATATGAGCGGCGGAGCGGTATATCTCGTGATGTTCACGCTGTCGTTCTTCTGCTATCTGCTGATGCTTTGGGCGATCCGGAAGGAGGTGACGGCGGCATGATCTACGCCGAGAACATCCTCTTGTGTATTGCGGTGCCGCTCCTGGTCTCTCTGCTGTTTATCCGGGGCAACGTGCGGCGATTTGTAGCGGCGTTCCTTTTGGGGATGGGCGTCTGCCTGGTCGCGGCATATATCAGCGGCTTCCTCGGCCTCGTCGCCGGGATGGGCGAGAACGACACGTCGATCTTCCTGTCTCCCGTGGTAGAGGAAACAATGAAGCTCCTGCCGCTGCTGTTCTTCCTGGTGCTATTCACGCCGGAGGATCGGCAGCTTACCATGCTGGCCGTGGCCATCGGCGCGGGCTTTGCCACCTTTGAAAACTGCTGCTATATCCTGACCGCCGGCGCGGGCAGTCTGCCCTATATCCTTGTGCGCGGGCTGGCGGTCGGCGTCATGCACATCGTCAGCATCCTTGCCCTGTCCATCTGGCTGATCGTGGCAAAGCGGCTGAAAGCCTTTTCTTTCCCGGCTGTTGTGGGCGGGCTCTCGCTCGCTATGATCTTCCACGCGCTGTATAATCTGCTGGTATCCCAGCCCGGCGTTTCCACAGTGATCGGCTATCTGATGCCGCTGCTGACCGCAGCCGCGTTCTGGCTCCTGTATCGGAAGCTTCCGCAGATCTTTGAAGCATAAAGAAACCTATCTCTTTAATTCCGAAGTCGTTGCTCTCACCGAGCGGCGGCTTCTTTTTTGCACAAAAAGAACCTGGATGCTTTGTGCAATCCGCTGAATTGAAAAAATATTTGAAAAAAGGGTGAGTAAAATCCCGGAAAACTGCAACTAAGTAGTGAAAAGCAAAAAAGCCACGTTATCCGGGAGGTGATGGCACATTGAAATACACATCTGAAGAAGCTCTGGCCGAGATTATGCGGCGAAAGGATCAGATCGTGCTTCGGCGCAGCCGCAGGAGCTGCCGGATGCTGTCGGGAATGAGCTGTGTGCTTGCAGCGTTTCTTCTGCTGGTGATCTGCATGATGCCCGGCAGAACAGGCAGCGCCTTCACGGGCACAGTCTACGGCTCGTTCCTGCTTTCGGCAGAGTCCGGCGGCTATGTCCTGGCGGCGGTGATCGCCTTCGTGCTGGGCGTCTGCGTGACGCTGCTGTGCCTGAAGATTCGAGAAAGAAGGAAAGATCAATCTTTCAATTCAACAAAGATCGGGAGGAAATAATATGTTTTTAACAATAACAAGTTGGAATATGCAGGGGGCCGGATATGATAAACTGAATGCAATGTGTAATGTCTATGCTGATTTCAGGGACACAAACGTTCTCTTGCTACAAGAGACAGGAAACCCTAATAATCCTAATGGTATTCAGCGAGACGAAAGCTATGAGATTTTCCAAAAAACATTCAAATGTGTGGCTGTATGTGACGACGAGACTGCTAAATACAAGCGGTGTACTACGGCTATTCTAATTGATGAGTCAATCATGGGAAAGTTCCGGCAGTGCTATACATTAGGAAAAGCTGGGTTAAGACCAGCCATATTTGCTATTTTTGATGATATTGTCGTTGGAACCATACATGCCCCAGCAGTTGCCGGTGGTGAGCTTGTTTATTTGAAAGATATTTATGCAAAGATAAATTACGAGTGTGAGATACGAGGCCTCCCCTGGGTCTTTATGGGTGATATGAATGTAGATTTGTCGAAATCATTTCCTTTTACTTTGTGTGATGGAGGAACGTACCCTCGCTATGACTATCCAAATGAGATTTGGATAGAGAAAACATCTCGTACAGATGTCAGGTGTCTGATCATGTACCCAAAAGAAAACACACAGGGCCCTAATGGGGATAGAACCAGCAAACTAGATTTTGCATTTTTAAGTGATAGATTAAAACAATATCCTATCTATGGGGTATTCAATAAGATGGTTCTGAAGTCAATAACAGATAAAGAATACCTAAGCGATCATAATATGATTGGAATTACCATCGGTCCTTTTTAAGAGGTGGTACATATGGCTGGAAATCATGAAGCACCGGGAGGCCACAGAAGGAAACGAAAACGTAGAGGAAGTAGTCAGAAGATTCTTATCATCTGCCTCATCCTTTTACTGATCGTAGCCACAGGCGTAATCGTTTGGCTTGTTTCAAAGTCAGAAAGCGGGCCGGGTAACAATCCGGAACCGGAAAGCACAGCTCAAACCACGCAGTCCGAGCATGGCGGTCTCGTTGTCCCTGAGCGCCCGGAGATGATCGACATTACCGCTTATGAATCGCTGGAACTCAAAGCGGATACGCTGGAACAGTCCGTCCGCTTTGATAACCCGCTTCAGAACAACTGCTGGCTGGTCATCACGCTGTCCCTGGAGGACGGCACGGTGCTCTGGAAGTCGCAGGAGCTTCAGCCGGGGCAGGTGGTGCGGAGCATCACGCTGAATCAGTCCCTTGCTGCGGGGGAATACGAAAACGCCGTACTCCGCTATCAGCACTGGACATACGACGCTGAGAAAGAACCGCTCAACGGAGCGGAAACAATCGTAACGCTAAAAGTAGTTCCTTAACACAAACAAATACATGGAGGTATTCAATATGAAAAAGGTCTTTTCCCTTTTGCTCTGCCTGATCCTCGTCATCGGGTGCTTCCCGCTGACGGCGCTAGCGGACGACACGACTCTCGGGGACGACGACGAAACCACCATTACGTTGACGGCAACGGTTCCTGTTGTTCTGGCCTCGATCACTGTCACGCCGCCCACCAAGACGGAGTACAACGTGGGCGAAAGCCTCGACAAAGCAGGCATGGTCGTCACGGCGACTTATAACGACGAGAGCACCAAGGACGTCACCGCTGACGCGGCGCTCTCCGGCTTTGATTCCTCTGCCGCCGGGGAGGTCACGGTGAGCGTCTCCTATACGGAGGGGGATGTCACCAAGACCGCAACGTTTACTGTGACGATTGTTGAGCCGGTGGTAACGACCTACACGATCTCTGTCTCCGCAGATCCTGCAGAGGGCGGTACGGTCAGCGGCGGCGGTACTTACAGTGAGAACGCCTCTGTCACCGTGACGGCCACAGCCAACGACAACTACACTTTTGTGAAATGGACGGAGAACGGCGAACAAGTCAGCACCGACGCCAGCTTAACCTTTACCGCAACCGCAGACCGGACGCTGGTAGCTGTGTTTCAGAGAGTCATCTACACAGTATATGTCGAGCCGGGCGAAGCAGGCATTGAAGGAATGTTTGTGCAGAGTACAACGATCATCTCCAAGGCGGATATGCAGGCTGGCAATTATAATCAAACGACAGGTTGCTTCTATCTGGAAGATGACGGAAAAGTCTATTATAAGCTACCTTCGAGATGCTCGTTCACGGCACCGGAGGGCAAAGAGTTTGATTGCTGGGAAGCCAGCTTTGGCGGTACGTTTAACTGCGGTGCAACATTTAATATGGCAGAAAAAGGAAACTTTACGATCACTGCTCTGTGGAAAGAAATAGTACCGGAACCGGATCCTTATTTAACACTTTCTATCCCCGCAACCCTCGACATCAATTATGGTGATACGCAGACTCCGTTTGATATTCAGGTAAAAGAAGGCGTATTTCCAAATGATAGGAGCAATTTTGAGGTGCTTTTCCCGTATTCTTCTTTCCAATGCACTTCGCATGATGGAACGATACCGTTTACTGTCACCACAAATGCAACAGGAGTTCCCAATGGTCATCACGGGGATAAAGGTTACTTTGCCATAATGTATGAAACGCCCTTGCCGTTTAGCTGTCAGGGATATATCAATATCACAAGTGAGGACTGGGCAGCAGCTAAGCCGGGTAACTATATAGCGACGTTAAGAGTTCAAGTAAAGTGGATCTATTAAATGGAGGTGTTCTATCATGAGTACATATTTCATTAGCCTGCCACGAACAGAAGCGGCAGAAAAATTGGAACGGTATAACTCATAGATTGGAGAAACGCCATGAGAGAGCATAAGCAAAGCAGAATCATCCTGTCGCTCCTGCTGGGGTTTATTCTGCTTGCGCTCTGTCTGCCCGTCTGCGCTTTTGCGGAGGATGCGGAGTTATCCGATGGCGATGAAACCGGTATCTCTCTTACCACATCCGTCCCGCCGAGCGTGATCTCAGGCGCCGGCGCTGCGTATCAGAAGGGCAGCGCCAGTGGCCTGACCTTCAAAACGGACGACGCGACGGACAATCTGCTGCGCGTCCTCGTGGACGGACAGGTCGTTTCCTCCGACAAGTATTCCGTATCCGGAGAGCCGCTGACGATCACGCTGCACGCGGCCTATCTGGATACCCTGTCCGCCGGAGAGCATACCATCGAGATCGTGACGACAAACGGGACGGCAAGCGCAGGATTCACGGTGCGCAGCGGAGGAACGGAGAGCCCGGCCACGGGAGATAACAGCCATATGTGGCTGTGGGTCACTCTGATGTGCCTGTCCGGTTTCACCATTGCTTGCCTTGCCTTGTTCAACCTGAAAAAGAAAAAGGCGACGAAACAATAAAACAAGCTATATCCAGACGCGAGAAAAAGCGTATAATGATGGGGCGGCAGACGCAAATGATCTGCTGCCCCTGTTTTTTGTGTTAAATCGCAGAATTTCCCCTTGACAAATCAAGTCTTGGGAGCACAGAGGATATGTTTCT